>Ga0316188_10000202_pt1 | contig 22440 bp, 20 predicted proteins | sample Phiworburrow1_MG_FD_204933 | JGI IMG/M metagenome (GOLD analysis project Ga0316188, IMG submission 204933) | Coastal sediment microbial communities from Maine, United States - Phippsburg worm burrow 1 | ecosystem: Environmental > Aquatic > Marine > Coastal > Sediment | place: USA: Maine... | reverse complement strand
ACTTAGGGTTTGAAAATGTAACGACTTATGTGCAAAGTGGAAACGTGGTTTTTGTTAGCAAGAACATTGCAACTGATAAATTAGGACATAAAATATCCGGTCAAATTAAAGATGAATTTGGATTGGATGTGCCTGTTATTGTATTGACCATTGACCAACTAAAACGCATAGTTGAAAACAATCCATTTTTAAAAGAACAGAGTAAAGACCGGATTTTTTTTCATGTAACCTTTCTATCTACAATACCTGACAACTACGACGTAAAGACAATAGAAGATAAAAAGCAGAGTGGGGAAGAAATATTTTTTGCCGATAATGCAGTTTATCTTTATTGTCCAAACGGATATGGGCAAACAAAACTAACCAACAGCTTTTTGGAAGCTAAATTAAAAGTTGGAGCAACAACAAGAAATTGGAAGACTACGAATGAACTTTTAAAAATTGCAACTCAAACAATAAGTTAAAATTTGACAAGACTTAATAGTAAAAAATATTGCCAACAAAAAATCGGCTCCTAGCTTTTAGTCAGGATTCTCAGGTTTAGAAAATAGAGCTAAAAACTATTCAAAAATTATATATGAATTATTAAATTTGGGTAATGAAAATAAATTATGAAACATGAATGGAGAAAAGCGGAGAAGCAATTCTATTTGCCTAAGAACAAACCTGAATTGGTAAGTATCCCAAAATTCAAATTTTTCACAATTGAAGGTGCCGGAAATCCCAATGATGACTTTTTTGCCGAATACATTGGAGTATTGTATTCTTTATCATACGGGGTTAAGATGAGTCCTAAAAAAGGAATTGAACCTAAAGGATATTTTGACTATACCGTTTATCCGCTTGAAGGAGTTTGGGATTTGAATGAAGAAGCAAAGAAATCGTTTGACGGAACATTCAATAAAAATGACTTAGTCTTTAAATTGATGATACGCCAACCGGATTTTGTAGACAGCCATTTTGCTTTGAAAATACTTGAAGAGTCAAAGAAGAAAAAGCCACATGAGTTATTAGAGAAAGCTCGATTTGAGGAAATAAACGAAGGCTATTGTGTTCAAATGCTCCATTTAGGTAGTTTCGACAACGAACCTGAAAGTTTTAGGCTAATGGAGTGTTTTGCTGAACAAAGGAATTGTGGTCGAATATCAAAAACTCATAAGGAAATTTACCTTAGTGACGCAAGAAAAGTTCCGCCTGAAAAATTAAAGACTGTATTAAGATTTAGGGTTGTAAGAATGAAATAGAAGGCACAAGACCCCAACAAAATATATTCATTTTATGGGTTTCAGCAACTTGCAAAGGGAGGAACATGGTTTCAATAAAATATCAAATGAGCATAAAAATTGTTGTATCAATTCTACTTTTTACTTTATCAATACCGACAAAAGCTCAAGATTCACTTCCAAAAGTTGTTAGTGGAAAGATTGTAAGGATTAAGAATTTTCAATCGAAATATATCACTTCAAGAAATATTGACATTTGGCTACCTGAACGATATTCTGATTCGGCAAAATACTCAGTTTTATATATGAATGATGGTCAGATGTTATATGACCCTGAGCAAACATGGAACAAACAAGCTTGGGATATTGATGATATAGCATCTGAACTATTCAAAAATAACAGCATAAAAAAATTCATCGTAGTCGGTATTTGGAACGACAGTGAGACACGTCACCCCGATTATTTTCCACAAAAACCTTATGAAAGTTTGTCTCAAACAGAAAAGGATACTATTACTTTGCAATTACAAAGAAAAGGGAGAACCAAAGAAACTTTCAAACCCCAATCGGACAATTATTTAAAATTTATTGTGAACGAAGTAAAACCCTTCATTGACAAAAATTATTCAGTTTATACGAATAGAGAAAATACTTGCATTATGGGTAGCAGTATGGGTGGCCTGATTTCATTATATGCTATTTGTGAATACCCAAAAGTTTTTAGTGGTGCTGCTTGTTTATCTACTCATTGGGTAGGCACGTTTTCTTTAGAAAATAATCCAATACCAAATGCATTTCTTATATATTTGACTAAGAACCTACCAAGTCCAAATCTACATAAAATTTATTTCGATTGTGGCGACCAAACTTTAGATGCTTTATATCCGGATATTCAAAATAAGGTGGATAGCATGATGGTGGTAAAAGGATATAACAACAATAGTTGGATTACAAAATATTTTCCCGGAGAAAACCACAGTGAACAAGCGTGGAAAAAGCGTTTACATATTCCTTTGGAGTTTTTATTTAAGAAATAACCTCTAAACAATGTTTATACAAAATTTGCGAAACAGAAGTAATTTCAAAGGCTGTAGTCAGTTTCAAAATTGTGGTAGTTTGATTCGTCTGAAGCCCATTATCGCCGATTTTGCATATATTTCTCATCGTTGCCATGCAGAAAGACACTGCGGATAATTCAAGCTTACCCGAGCCTCCAAGCACCAAACGCACTGAATAGGACTGAAAATTTAGCTCCGACATTTACTAATTAAAATAGTAAACAAGATAGTATTATTGAAAATATCTTATATATTTGAACTAAGAATTTAGATTCTATCTGTGGTAAAAAGCCAACAGACGTCAGTTTAGCCAACATAACGATATTTATGATGAGTGCAAAAGGTCAGAACGTTAGAGTAGTTTTTTCGGAGGGGAATTACGAAAAGACCTCAGAAAAATTAACTAGCCCACTTGATAAAATATTAAATTATAACAATTTGAAAAACAGTATTTTAAATAATAAAAAATAACTTCTGATAATAATGTAGATAAACGACAATGGCGTATATCTATTAGTTAGGCGCAATTGCAGGAGCGACACCTTAACATTCGGATGATTTATATGTTATTAAACCCAGAGTTTAAATTATGGCTATAAATTGTAACTTTGAAAAGAAAATAATTTGAATATGGAAAGAATAAAATTTATTGACCTTTTTTGTGGTATTGGTGGTTTTAGGACTGCGATGGACGAAGCGTGTTTAGAAAATAATCTTATTCCTGAATGTGTGTTTTCTTCCGACATTGACACCTATTGTCAAGATAGTTATGAAGCTAATTTTGGACATAGACCCACTGGCGACATAACAAAGGTTGATGAAAATGACATCCCTGACCATGACATTCTGTTTGCAGGTTTTCCTTGTCAACCATTCAGCATAATAGGTCAAATGCAAGGCTTTAATGATATTCGTGGAACATTGTTTTTTGAAATTGCAAGGATTATAAAACACAAAAAACCAAAAGCTTTTATTCTTGAAAATGTAAAACAACTTGTTGGGCATGATGGTGGTAAAACTCTTAAAACTATCATTAAAACCTTAGAAAAAGAATTAGGTTACAATGTGCAATTTGCAGTTCTAAATGCGCTTGATTATGGACTTCCTCAAAAACGAGAGCGTGTTATTATTGTTGGACACAAGGAACCAATTATGTTTAGTTATCCTTCACCAGTGAGACCTTTCAAACCACTTTCTGAAATCATAGACAAGAAAGTTGACAAGAAACATTACGCCTCTGAATATATTGCTCAAAAAAGAAAGGAAAGCCATAAATCGGCATATAAGCTTTCGATTTGGCACGAAAATAAATCAGGTAACATTTGCTCTTATCCCTATTCTTGTGCTTTAAGAGCAGGAGCTTCATATAATTATCTGCTTGTAAATGGAGAGAGACGACTTACGCCTAGAGAAATGTTTCGATTACAAGGTTTTCCAGATAGTTACAAAATTGTCGTTTCTGATGGACAAGCACGGAAGCAAGCAGGTAATGCAGTTCCCGTTAATTTAGTTAAAGAAGTTATTTTAAAATTATTACCGTTTGTTGCAACCTCAATGGATATGACTTCGGTATTAAGAGAATATGAAGTCGAATAAGGAAAATAATAAATCACCTAAACTAAGAACAGTAAATAAATCTGTTTCGGCTTTTCCTTTAAACGAATTTCCGAAAGATTTTCCTTTTTTACTTGGTAAAGAACTTATCTATCTTCTTGCATCAAAAGGAAAACCTGAACTTGAAGGCTCAGAATGGGAAAGCATTTTTGCTACTTGCATTGGAGCAGATTGGAAACCCTCAAATGTTGGACTTGATGATGTCGTTATGGGAAATACAGCTTGGGGCGCAAAGACTGTCAAAGCTACGAAGCCTTCAGCTCAAAAGAGAGTTCGATTAATTTCTGGTAGAAACTCGCCAAACTACTCATTTGGAGAAAGAAGTGACCAGAAAGCTGACCCCATTTTAATAGGTAAACTTGTTCTTGAAATTTGGAACGAACGAGTGTCTGCTATTCGAGAAAAATTTAAGCATCTACGGACGATTGTTCTTTTAAAATCAAATGACCTTTCAGAGGTTGTTGTATTTGAATTTGATACTATACGCTATGATTTTGAATTATTTCAATGGGAATGGAATAAAAACAATAATCTTGTAGGTACAAATATAAAAACTGGAAAGCATAGTTTTACGTGGCAACCCCATGGTTCACAATTCACAATAATTGAAGAGGTTCCAGCGAGAAGTTTAGTTATTAAAATTAAGCAACCTGAGAAGCTTCATAAAGAGGAAGTACTGAAGGCTTTGGGTTTTGATAAATCATGGATAACAGTAACTCAAAAAACAATCTGAAAATAGATTTGAAACAAAAGCACCTAACACGCGGTATAAAACATTGGGGGTTAAGTGGTTATTCAAACTTTTTACTACGCAATAAGTTCGGTGTAACTGGACAGGGAAGTAGACCGCAATCCCCAACGATTTCATACCGCAACCGTTAGCAGTAATCATACAGAACGACATACATAACATAAAATAGACAAATGGCAACACCCGACTTCCAATCATTTTTTTATCCCGTCTTGAAATATAGTTCGGAACACGACGAAATTTCGTTGAAAGAAATTCGTGAGTTTTTAACGCAGTACTTTTCTCTGACAGACGAAGACAAAGCAGAGCGTATTCCCAGCGGGGCACAAACGAAGTTTGACAATCGCATTTACTGGACAAAAAGTTACTTTTCTAAAGCCAAACTAATAGAAAAAACGAAGCATTCACATTTCAAAATCACGGACAGGGGGCGAAGTTTCTTGAAAAATTTCAGCGACAATATTTCAATCAACGACTTAAAAACTATTGAAGAGTTCAGAGATTTTAATGAAGGAACTACCTCTTCAGACAAACAGACCACATCAATAAAGACAGCAATTGAAAACCAAACACCTTTAGAAAAACTTGAAGAAAGTTACCAATTCATAAAACGCGAATTAGCTTCTGAACTATTAGAAAAAATTCGTTCAAACACTTGGCAGTTTTTTGAAGACTTAGTTATTGACTTAATGGTAAAAATGGGGTATGGTGGCTCACGAAACAAAGCGGACGAATCTATTAAAAGGACAAATGACGAGGGAATTGATGGAATAATCAACGAAGACAAACTTGGCTTGGACGTAATTTATTTACAAGCAAAGATGTGGAAGGAGGAAACAAGTATTGGACGACCAGAAATTCAAAAATTTGTTGGTGCTTTACATGGGCAACGAGCTAAAAAAGGCGTTTTCATAACAACAAGTTGCTTTGCAAAAACTGCAATTGAATACGTGAAATCAATTGACCCAAAAGTTATACTCATTGACGGAGAAACTTTGACAAACTTAATGATTGAACACAATGTCGGTGTGACTGGAATAGAAACCTATCAAATTAAAAAGATTGACTTGGACTATTTTGAACAATAAATTCTGTAACACCGGTTTTGCGTTAGTAGGTGGACAATGGCTAATAGAAACATTTCTGCAATCAATAAACGTTGCAGCAGACGGTTTACGGTTTCAAATGCCTGCCAACGCAAAACCCGAAACCGTTGTAAGCAACCTTTAACAAACTAAACGCATAAAATAAATGAAAACTAAACTTCGAGAATTGAGGCAATCAAAAAACCTAAGTCAAGAGAATATTGCTTATGAATTAAGTATTAGCCAAAAGGCTTACTCAAAAATTGAAAATGGAAAAGTTTGTTTGTCTATAGATAAGGCACTTAAGCTATCTAAAATTTATAATGTATCTCCAAGCCACTTTTGTGAAATTGCTAGTGAATGTTCTTCTTGTCAACAACTGCTAATAGAAAAAATGAAACATTATCTAAATCAAAAAAATATAGATTTACCTAAGTTTTTACTGTAAGGGTATAACTTAGAACTAAAAGTACTTGACTAGTTAATTTAAGTCCGTCAACTTGTCCTGAGTTTAATTGGAGTCTTAGTAGCATGAATCTAATGTCCTTATTTATTTTTTTATGTTGCTCCCAAAACACTATAACCGGGAAAGTTGTGGGACGAGGCGGAGAACCCGTAGTATATGCCCAAATTATTTTACAAACCACAGACTCTATTGTTGTAAAATCTGAACTTACTGACGAGAATGGAATTTTTACTATTAAAGATGTGGCTAACGGTACTTATCTATTAAATATTAAATACTTTTCTGAAAATATATTTTCCCAAATTATAAATGTAAATGGTAATTTAGATTTGGAAACTATTGTTGCCGATGAAGGTCTTACTTTAGGAGAAGTGACTATTACCGCACAGAAACCGCTTATCGAAAAAGAAGTGGACAGGTTAATTTTCAATGTTGAAAATAGTATCTCAGCCTCTAGCGGTGACGCTATTGATGCTTTGAAAGTTACACCTAATATTAGAGTTAAAAATGGTAAAATTTCAATGATTGGTAAAAGTGGTATGGGTTTAATGATCGATGATAGATTAATTCCACTTTCAGGAGATGATTTAATTAATTTTCTAAAAACAATTTCAGCCGATAATATAAAAAGTATTGAAGTAATTACAGCTCCTCCTGCACAGTATAGTGCAGAAGGAAATAGTGGGCTAGTCAATATTATATTAAAGAAGGCAAAAAAAGATAGCTGGAATGCTTCATTAAATTCAACCTACAAACAAGCAACTTATGCTACAGGAAGTGTTTTTGGAAACTTTAATTTTCAGAAAAATAAAATTTCATTATTTTCAAATTTAGATTTTTCAAATGGTGCTACTGGACCTGTAGAAACCGCAAAAGTATATTACCAAGAGCAACTTTGGTCGACCACAGATGACCGAAAAGACTTCGATAATTATATCAGTGGCAGAATAGGAATTGATTATCAAATATCTAAAAAAATATCAACAGGTATTCAATATTTAGGTAGTAGTTCTAAACCAAATATAGAAGAGAATATTTTAACAACCATAACACATAGTTTAAATAACATCAATTCATATATTAAAACTAATGCTAATAATAAAAGAAAAAAATATACAAATTCCTTAAATTGGCATGCCTTATATGAAATTGATACTATTGGTACAAAAATTTCAACTGATTTTGATTATTTTCAATTTAATGGCGAAGATGACAGAATTTTTAAATCAGATTCTTTAGATTCGTTTGAAAACATAGCCCCTGATACATATATATCTGCAAACAATAACAGTAAAAATGGTTTTTCAAATTACTCTGGTAATATAGCTGTAGAAATGCCTTTAAAATGGGCAAATCTTTTATATGGAGGAAAAATATCATTTAACAAAAACATTAGTGATTTTTCATATTTTGATTTAACAAATGGTAATCCGGTTTTTGACCCAAGTCAAAGTAATCAATTTAAATATGATGAGAATACAGTAGCTTTATACTTCTCCGGAACAAAACAAATATCCCAAAAATGGGAAGCACAAATAGGGTTAAGAATGGAATCAACAAAAACCAAGGGGGTTTCAGTAACTTTAAATCAAGAAAAAAGCAATAATTACACTAAAATATTCCCAACAGTTTATATTACTTATGAACATAACGAAAATAATATGTTTTCATTAAATTATAGTAGGCGAATAAACAGACCTCCTTTTTATAGTTTAAATCCTTTTAGGTGGTATGAAAATCAATATATTTATTCCGAAGGCAATCCATTTCTACAACCATCTTATTCACACAATTTTGAGTTTGCTTTTACTCATAAACAAAACTGGGAAAATATAATATATTTTAGTAAAACTGATAATGGTATTTCGCAAATAACTTTAACTGATAATAATACAAATATTATATCTACTAAATTTTCAAATTCATTTAATACTGAAATTATTGGGCTCTCAGAATCATACACGTTTGATAAAGTGAAATTTTGGGAAAGTTATAACTCTTTAGATTTAAGTTATAGCAAGGCAAGTTCATTAATTAGTTATACAAATCAAAAACGAGAGGGTTTTAGTACCTATTTATCCACAGACAACACATTTTTTATAAACAAGAAGAAAACTGTTGTGTTAAACTTAAATTTTTGGTTAAGCCCAAAAGGTGTTTCCGATTTAGATAAAAACACATCATCAAGTCAATTAGATTTGGCTTTAAAATGGTTACTATTAAATAAAGATTTACAAATATCTTTTATTGTAAATGACTTAACAAGAGGCAATAGGCCAACTTATATATCATATTCAAATAATTTGAAACAAGAATTTAATAGCTATTATGACAATAGATCTTTTAAAGTTTCAATTACTTACAAATTTGGAAATAAAGACATAAATGTTGAAAAAAGAGGATTTGGCAATGATGAGGAAAAAAGCCGAACAAAATAAAAAATGTAGGTAATTTCCACAACCCGCCCTACACCAAACGCGCAGAATAGGACTGAAAATTTAGCTCCGACATTTACTAATTAAAATAGTAAACAAGATAGTATTATTGAAAATATCTTATATATTTGAACTAAGAATTTAGATTCTATCTGTAACAAAAAGCCAACAGACGTCAGTTTCGCCAACATAACGATATTTATGATGAGTGCAAAAGGTCAGAACGACAGAGTAGTTTTTTCGGAGGGGAATTACGAAAAGACCACAAAAAAATTAACTAGCCCACTTGATAAAATATTAAATTATAACAATCTGAAAGACAGTGTTTTAAATAATAAAAAATAACTCCTGATAATAATGTAGATAAACAACAATGGCGTATATCTATTAGTTGCCTGCAAGCGTAGAACGACACACCCTAAAAATGACAACGGACAAACATAGACCCTAAAATTCTGCATTTGTCCGACTATCAAAAAAGAGAATTGAATTAACAAGCACATTGAATTTTTTCACCACTTGGACTTGACTTTGTTCCTTCGGTAGCATAACCGTCAAATTTCCACCATTCAATTCCACCTATTAGTTCTTTGACTTTAAAACCAAGTTTTGACATTTTTAACGCACCTTTAGTAGAAGCATTACAGCCAATCCCGTCGCAATAAGTTACATACAAAACATCTTTATCCAAATGTTTGGTGCTTTCCTCATTCATTTCTCGATGTGGAATATTTATTGCCATTGGAATATGTTCGGTTTCAAAGCCAAATTGTTTTCTTGCATCAAGTGGAATAACTTTTTCATTGTTATTTAAGGCATCAAATAAATCTGACGGGTCCATTTCAAAGGCTAATTTGTTTTCATAATGCTTAATTTGCAAATCCATTTTTCTATATTTTAAGATTAATAATGATGCAAAACTAAAACAACTTTGTACGCCATAAAAACGAAAAGAATTCATCATTTGTAACGATTATTTTCATACAAATTTGACTGTTTAATTTCGTTACTTTGTATAAAATTTGAATTAGAAAATGGAAATTCGACATTTACGCCTTATCAAAGCCATTGTAGAAGAAGGTAGCATTACAAAAGCTATCGACAAATTGCATTTGACACAATCGGCGTTAAGTCACCAATTGAAAGAAGCCGAATACCAATTGGGAACAAAAATATTTTTGAGACAAAATAAAAAACTCATTCTTACCAAATCAGGAGAAAAATTATATGCAACAGTCAACGAAATTTTGGACAAACTTTCCGACACTGAAAAAGAAATAAAACAACTGATATTTGGAGAAGTTGGTGAAATAAGAATTAGCACAGAGTGTTATTCAAGTTACCATTGGTTGCCTTCTGTTTTAAAGCAGTTCCATCTTTTATATCCAAACATTGAGTTGAAAATTGTGATGGAAGCTACTCATTATCCTTTACAAAAATTACAAGAAAATATTTTAGATATTGCCGTTATTAGCGACCCCATCAAAGACGAAAACATTAAGTATGTAGAACTTTTTCAGGACGAAATGATGATGGTCGTTTCTGAAAATCACTCATGGGCAAATAAAAAGTATGTCGTTGCAGAAGACTTTATAAATGAACATTTGTTGATACATTCTTTACCGATGGAAACTGTTACAATTCATCAATTTTTATTAGCACCAGCAAAAGTTAGCCCTAAAAAAATAACGCCATTACCACTAACAGAAGCATCAATTGAAATGGTAAAAGCCGAAATGGGAATTATGGCAATGGCAAAATGGGCTTTGCAACCCTATTTAAAAAACAACTCAATTAAAGCAATAAAAATTGGCAAAAATGGACTAAAAAGGAAACATTACATTGCATATATGAGCAACAAAACCTATCCCGATTATTTTCAGCATTTTATTAATTTTTTGCAAACTGAAATTAACCAACAATGGACTATATAATCAGAAAATTAGAAGAAAAAGATTTAACAACTTTGGTAGAATTATGTCAAAACCACGCTGAATATGAACATGCAACATATAAATCTCTTGGTAAAGAAAATCAACTCAAAAATGCAATTTTTTCACAAAATCCGAAGTTGTATTGTTATGTAATTGAAAGTGGAACAGAATTAGCAGGTTATTTTTCATTCACTTTCGACTTTTCGACTTGGGACGCACAGACATTTTTATATTTGGATTGTCTTTATTTAGAACCTAATTTTCGTGGACTGAAAATTGGTGAACATATTTTTGAAAAATTAAAACAAATCGGACAGGAAAACAATTGTGTAAATATTCAATGGCAAACGCCAACTTTTAACGAAAGAGCCATTAAGTTTTACAACAAAATTGGAGCGAATGGAAAAGATAAACGTAGATTTTTCATAGATTTATAACCTGTAAAAAAAACGCCACTTCATAAATACCCAAACCGTTGCAAGAAACCTTAGGACAACGTTGCATAGAAAAAACACTTGAAAAACTTTGATTTATTCAAGAAACAGTAAGGAACGGTTAGCATTCTAACAAGTACTAAGAAACAATGCAACGGGGAAAATAAGCCGAACAGAACCCCGAAAAAGATAGTAGGCAAAAAATTAAATACATAATAAAATGGAAAATATAACAAAAGAACAAGAAGTGAAAATGCTTCAACTATTTCAAGTAGAAGAACTTGAAAAAAGGTATGAAATGGGAAGTTGGGAGGTTAGTGGTTCAGCTTCCACTACCGACGGCGGTAGTTTAACTGTAACGGCCACCTATAAATTTGGTAGTAAGTAAAAATTAAAGAGGTGTTAAGAGAGCAATCCATAAGATTGTTCTCTTCCTTTAATTTCTACTTTTAACTTCACAAAAATGAATATCAACTATACTTGGAAAAAAAGCTCACTTATCATAATGTATTTACTCTGCGGAAATTTAGTTTACGCACAATATGTAGAGTTAACATTTAAGGATAGCAAAACGAATGAAGTAATACCTTCAGTTTACATTAAGGCAATAAAGCAAAATGAAAAATTTGAAACAATCTCAAATTTAGACGGAAAAATAAAATTGCCAATCAAATGCGACTCTATCAAGACCAGTCACATAGCATATGAGTCTATAGCAATAAATAAACTTGAACAAGATGTTGTTATATTTCTTACGCCACGTATACAACAATTAGAAGATATTACTGTTTATAGCATTAATTTAAAGGAAAAATTTGAATATGTTCTAAAAAACTTTAGCCGATTATATGTATCTGGGCAACACACATATCAATGCACCTACAAAGACACATACCGAGTAAATGACACTCTTTCTCGCCTGTTGCAGTTTAACATGAAGTGGTGGGATAAAAATTATAATAGTAAATATAAAAAACCCCCCCTAAGTCAAAATCAAATTGGAGTTGGAAGGACTGATTACTCCAAAAACAGAGGACGTGATATTGACAACAGTTCATTTGATAATAATAGTTTTTTTGGATTCCTTCACCTCAATAACTACCTCACAGCATTAAATTTGTATGGCAAAAATTTCATCATTGACCGCATCGAAAAGACAGAAGCAACAACTATAATTTTTTTTAATGCTCTTCTTGAAACTCCTAAAGCAAATAAAATGAAATTGAGTGAGTGCAAAGTTATTTTTGATCGTAAGACTGGTGCGATCCTATTTTTAAAGACGCATTTGATAAACGATAACCACATAGAAGAAGGGGTGTCCGAGGAGAAGAAAATTCCATATAAAATTCACTATTTAGATGAGCATAGAATGATGTCTTTTGTAAAAGAGAAAAATAAATTTAGAATAAGCCAACTAAGTTTTCAAGATAACTTTGAGGTCGAGATGCTCGGAAAAAAGGATGCAATTGAAACAGAACTAAATATTTATGTTACTAAAATTGAAAAAGGGAATACTATTCCAAAATCAGAACTTATTGATTTAAAAGTAAAATCAATTCATGAATTCATAAATAAAAAAACCACTAACGACCCAACAATACTTTTGACAACCGAAGAACAGGAGTTTATTAATGAAAAAAACGATAACAATTGATATCTATGTTCGAATCAACAATACTATCGAGTAACCAATTAGCTGACCAATTATTCTCAAACGACCACTCCCCAAAATACTATCGCCACTACCCTCGTTTATTTAGTGATTATTTTAAAGACATTGGTAATAATCAATTAGCGGAATTGTCTGATGCTGGCTATTTGTACTATCAGGCTACTTTATTGCTGGATACACTTGTAGATGATCATGATTTTTCTACGCTTCCAAAGTCTTTAGTACTGCAAGAAGAGACCATTAAAATATTAACCTCTATATATGGATTGAATTCTTCATTTTGGGAACTATGGAGCGAAAGAAAGCGTGAATATTTTGAAGCAGTAGCAATAGAAAAGAAGTTGCCGTCAATGACCGATGTATTATTTGAAACATACACAGATTTGGCTGATAAAAAATCTGCTTTTGGTAAAGTAGCCATTGACTGCTTATGGCATTTATCCAAGCATAAAAGTAATGAAGTATATCAAGATTTATTGGAATCGCATAGGCATTTTTCAATTGGATTCCAGTTGTGTGATGATATCAAAGACTTTGAAGAAGATATAACCAAAGGACAGTTTAATTGGGGTGTCTATTTGCTTAACCAAAAAAAGAACGTAAAAGAATATTTTACTGATGCTTCGGTGCTGAATAAACTTTTTTATATAAAAGGTGTAGCACATGAAGTGTTTAAATTTGCTATTGACCACTTTCAAAAAGCCCTTGATATAATTGAAAGAATTAATGTTGAAAGTGAATGGAAAAATGTAGTTATTGAGATGAAAAAAACTGCGATTAGAGATTTAGATATCGCCAATCATTATATAGAAACTATTAGGAAACGAGTTGAAAATAAAAAACAATCCGCCACTCATTTCTTCACATCCGCATCTGTAACTAATCCATCCATAAAAAGAGGATTGGACTTTATTCAATCACAATTTGAAGAGGGTTATTCTGATTTAAAACACCGAATGTATTTAGGTGCGTTAGATGGATTTGATAATGCAAGTCAGATACACGAGTCAGATACTTTTCCACGAACCATGCTCAACGATTGTCTATTTGCAGTTGCCGAGCGATACAATATTGAAATGACCGCATTTTTAACCAATGAATGTGACTACCTAATTGAACAGCGTAACATAGATGAAGTAGGCGGTTGGGGTTACTTTCCTACAGTAAAAGAGATTGCAGCTGACATTGATGATTTAGCTCAAGTTATGCAGTTATTTATTCATTTGGATAGGTCTGATTTTATAGACCAATTTTGTTCTAAACCAATATTAATTGCACTTACAGAACGCACGTCTGCAGATGGTGGAATTGAAACGTGGATAATACCAAAATATAACCAGTCGGAGATTCAACAAAAGCAAGAACTTTTTAACCAAACGAGATGGGGGGAAAGGTCCCGACATAGAAGTAGTTGCTAATTTTATTTATGCGCTTTACTTGACAGATAGTAATGCGTATCAAACACAAATTTCAAAATCACTTACTTACATTATCACTCATCAAAAACCAGAAGGTTGCTGGGAAAGTGTTTGGTACTATGGTGATTACTACGGCACGTATGTATGCCTGAGATTACTTGCTTTATTTGATGATAAATTTTCATCAACGATACTCAAGGCAATTAAATTTATCCGTAAAAATCAAAACGCAGATGGTGGTTTTGGATTATCAAATCAACACGAGTCGGATTCTTTATCAACAGCATTGGCGGTTTTAGCATACAGTTCATATATACCTAAAAAGGATTCGATAATGAGTAGGGCAATAGATTATTTATTGACTTGTCAACTCCAAGATGGTAGTTGGTCTGCTATTAATTTTATTAAGCCAAAGTTGCTTGCCCCATATAGTAGTAAAACACTGACAACTGGATTTGTTTTAAAAGCATTGATTCAATATTGAATGATGGCCAATGAAAGTATTCCTGAATTAGCTGACGAAATAGAGTTCAGTCAGCTCAAAGAAAATAGTTACATTCTAAGTAATACGTTACATAGGCATTATGTAAAGATTAATCAAGATACCTACAATCTCCTTATACTTATTGATGGGAAGACGACCCTATCAGAGATATGCGCCATCTTTAACCTAAAATATCGGAAAGATATTAACACAAAAATCATAACGGAATTATTACAAAACACACTTGCTCAATATGGTGTTTTAAAAGGTTTTGATGAATCCATAAAACCATATCAAAAGCCGCCCTATTTAAAACTAAGTGTTCAGGTTGTTAATGAAAAAATCCTTTCCAAAGTGGTCAAATTCTTCTACTTTTTGTTTGCTAAATGGGTTGCCATTATTTTGATTGTGATTTCATTTTCTTTTATAGGTATATCTCTCTTCCTGAATTTTAACCTATACCAAAGTTTTAATATAGCGGAAAGTGTATTGTTTATGATTCTGTTAATGACGATTAGTTTAGTGTTCCATGAGTTAGGTCATGCCACAGCGACAAGTTATTTTGGGGTTAAGTATGGCGGCATTGGAGTTGGATTTTATCTTCTATCTCCTGTTTTTTATGCAGACGTGACGGATGTTTGGCGTTTACCAAAAATAAAACGCATTGTAGTTAATTTTGCTGGTGTCTATTTTGAACTACTTTATTGTGCTTTAGTGTTGCTTGTTGGATTTATAATTCACAATAATTCCATCATCATTATTTCTATCACAATTTTCGTTCGTACCTTATTTAATCTCAATCCATTCTTACGAAGCGATGGATATTGGATTTTATCTGATCTTATGGGTATGCCTAATCTTATGAATCATTCATCAAAAAGAATAAAGGAGGCACTTACATTGATTAAAGGCACACGAATAAAATGGAACAAAACCGACTCGTTTCTTTTCTTCTATGGGATGATAAACTATATAAGTATTGGAGCCTTTTTGTATTACATACTTTTAATGAACCCTAACTCAATACTGTTATTTCCCGAACGGCTAGTCAATATAATTACTGATGTGGTAAATGGAAAGTATATGATTTCTTTTGAAACATATTTTCAATTACTCATTCCGCTAACATTTATTATCCTTGCCTTTAGAGTTATCAAATCTTTTATACAAAGGTTATTAAGAAGAATTTTATTAAAAAAGAGGGGACTTCCTGATTGATAAATCACGATTACAAATGCTTTTCTTAGTATTTAAGGAAATATAAGAAATTAAAAAGGCTTCTTGCAACATGGGTTTGGCACAAGCGGGGGGTTATAGGTGTTTGAATATTTGTACTCTATTTGAAAGTGATCGCTTGTGTGAAAGTGTGTTGGTATTAAACCCCGCCTGCGCCAAGTCGCCGGTCAGGTGCAATTCCCCATTTTTCCTCAAAAAAATAATTTCTCCTGCTAACGAGAGTTGAACAGAAAAGACAATTTCATAAATTTGCTTCGGCTCATTGTAAGACCCTTTTTAGCATTGGTGCTTTCAAGCTCGTGCGTCATTCTGGTTGGAATGTAAAAAGCCCGAAGCGTAATTTCAGGCTTGTCAAATTTCTTTAACAGAGTATGCTATATAAAAGACAGAACTGTTGCAGTGAATGCAACTGCACGAAAACTTGCAGTAATACTTTGGAATATGGTGGTTAAACAAATCCCTTATCAACCACTAACGGAATATCAATTCTTAGATGAAAAATAAAGACTAAAATTAATTGAAAGAGTTAAAAAACAAATTACTAAATTTGAATTGACTAAAGAAGATTTTGGATTCGTAACTAACTAATATTTAATAACTACCAAAAACGTTAGTCAGAATGCTATGACGACCGTTCAGACCATCAACCACAGTGCTAAAAACGGAAGACAAAATGCCAACGCTTCGCAAAATTAAAAGAGCTACAATCCTACACACGAGCCAACACTTTTGTAGCACATTTAACTTTGCCCAACCGCACCCAAAGCCCACCCACCACCCGAACATTTGACAAGTTCGGAGACTGTTAATAAATTCTTTGAAACTTATTGCCACAAATTCAAAAGGACTTTTTACATTTGACAATTATTGTCAAGTTAATATTCACAAATTGAAAACAACAGGCGAATTAATCAGAGACAAAAGAGAAAAGAAAGGGTTGCTATTGCGACACGTTTCTGCTCAACTCGACATCGACACAGCGATTCTTAGTAAAATTGAAAGAGGAGAAAGAAAAGCAACAAGAGACCAAATAACTAAGTTGGCTGACATTCTCGAACTCGACAAGGAATCATTACTAATTCAATATTTAAGTGAAAAGATTCTTTATGAAATACAGGATGAAGATTTAGGAATTCAAGCACTGAAAGTCGCTGAAAAAGCAATCAAATACGGAGTATCAAAAAACAAATAAAATGGCAGAACTATTATCAATAAAAGAAGCAAGCCAATGGGCAACAGAATATTTGGACAAGAATGTTACTACTTCTAACATTTCATATTTAATCCAATATGGACGTATTAAAAAAATTGAAGACAATGGCTCAACGCAAGTTTTGAAGGAAGAACTTATAGACTATTATAAAGACCAAAAGAGTTCCCGAGAAGAATCATGGAAAGACCAACTTGGTGACGATTTAAACTGGGCGTTGTCATTTGAGCAATACAAAGAAGCTGAAACAACAAAGCATGTTCACAGACTTCATCCATACAAAGGGAAATTCATTCCGCAATTGGTTGAGTATTTTTTGGACGACCATACAGATAAATTTAAGAAAGAAATTTATTTCAAACCCGGAGATATAGTTTACGACCCATTCTCTGGAAGCGGCACAACTATGGTTCAATCATGTGAACTAGGCATTCATGCAATAGGAAATGATGTTTCTGCTTTTAATGCCCTTGTTGGCAATTGCAAAGTCACCAAGTACAATCTTATAGACGTTCAAACAGAAATTACCAGAATATCCAAAGCATTAAAATCTTTTTTATTAGACCACAAAACGCTTGATTTTGAAGCCAAACTTTTAAAAGAGCTTTACATTTTCAATAATAAATTCTTTCCTGTTCCTGAATACAAATACAAAGTAAAACGCAAAGAAATTGATGAAAAGAAATATGGAGAAGAGAAAGAAAAAGAGTTCCTTCCAACTTTCAATAAGCTAGTAAAGGAGTATGGAATAAAACTTCACCAAGACAAAGAAGATTCTTTCCTTGACAAATGGTATACACAACATATTCGTGATGAAATTCAATTTGTGTTTGATGAAATAAAAAAAATAGAAAATCCAGACACAAAAAAAATCGTTAGTGTTATTCTCAGTCGCACAATAAGAAGTTGCAGAGCAACTACTCATGCTGACTTAGCAACATTACTTGAACCAATTACAGCCACTTACTATTGTGGTAAACATGGTAAAATGTGTAAACCATTATTCTCAATACTAAAATGGTGGGAAACATATTCCAATGATACAGTTAAGAGGTTAACTTACTATGATAAAATTAGAAAAAGCACCTTTCATACTTGTTTAACTGGTGACAGCAGAAACATCGACATAATTGAAGGGCTTAATAAACTTAATCCAGATTTTGCGAAGTTGGTTTCAAAGCAAAAAATCAAAGGAATATTTTCATCTCCACCGTATGTTGGTTTAATTGACTATCACGAACAACATGCTTACGCTTATGATTTGTTTGGCTTTGAACGCAAAGACGAGTTAGAAATCGGACCACTTTTCAAAGGACAAGGCAAAGAAGCAAAACAAAGCTACATTCAAGGTTTAAGTGATGTACTTAATAATGCAAAGAAATATCTTGCTGATGACTATGATATTTTCCTTGTAGCTAATGATAAATACAATATGTATCCAACAATTGCCGAAAATGCCGGAATGCAAATAGTTAATCAATATAAGCGACCAGTATTAAACCGAACTGAAAAAGACAAAGGTGCCTATGCTGAAATAATTTTTCATCTAAAAGCTAAATAATGTCAGCAATTTCAGCTAAAGCAAAGAAAGAGATAACAAAACTTATTTCTGATGTAGTAAATAAATATTTACAGAAAGCTACCAATGCACCTTCTGCTAATTCAGGCAATCCTTTTGTTATGGCAATACTGAAAGATTTCGAGCCGTTGTTGCATAGAATTCATGGACTTAAAGGTTCAATGGGGAATGAAATGGAAAAGATAGCTGAAATAATTGCGATAGACGCATGGGGAAAGCATAACGTTACTAGGAAATCTAAAGTTGTAGTGAAACTCCCAACAAATGTCTTTCAAACAATTGATACGATTATGAGTAATCTTACAAATGTTAAAAATCACCCCAACCATTTGAACGAGAAAAAAGCAATTATTGCTGCAGTCAAAAAATCAGATAAAAAAATTCAAGACCACAAATACGAGTTTGATTTAAGTTTATATGACCCAATAAAAAGCAAATACTATTATTTGGAAATGAAAGGTCCTGACCCAAATACAACTGAAGTGCCAGGTGCAAAAAGAAGATTATTAACAGCTCTTGCATCTGGAATTATTAATCATAAAACGGAGAATGTTGATGTAGCAATAGGCGTTTATTACAATAACAAATTTCCAAAACCTTATAAAAATCCAAAAGTCTTGAATTATTTTGACCCTGCTGGAGACTTAAAAGTGCATGAAGAATTTTGGAATTTTATTGGCAAAAACGACACAACATATACTGAATTGCTAAAGCTTTTTGAAAACTATGGAAAGAAGAACAAGCAAAAAATATGGGATGGCTTTTCAAAATTAATAGATTTAAAATAATGGCACTTAATCAACAACAAATACAACAAGTAGAAACAGTTTTACGTAACAGTTTAAGACATAAATTCCAAAACTAGAATCCAGAACCGGCAGTAATGCCATTTCATACAAGACTATTGGGACAAGATAGAATGGCTTTATTTTCATTTATCCATTCACTAAATACAAACTTTGGAACAAGCATATTTGAACCAGTTGCAAAAGCATTAGCACTATCAAGTTTTGCTAGTGCTGAATCTCAGCAAACGGCCGGTAATCAAATTTCATCAGAGGCACATGGAGTTATCCAAAATATTATGGATGGTCTTGCAATTGCAACAACTTCTCCAAACAAAATAGAAGAAATAAATGCAATAAGAGCAGTTTGCCAATCTGGAGAAATGAAAACAGTGAAGCCTACCAAAGTTGATGTAAAACTTGTTGGACATGACGGAACTATTTACTTATTCGACATTAAAACAGCTAAACCAAACGCAGGTGGTTTCAAAGAATTTAAAAGAACACTTTTAGAATGTGTAGCAACGACACTTGTAGCAAATCCAACAGCAAATATTCAGACAATTATTGCAATTCCTTACAATCCATATGAACCTCAACCATACAACCGTTGGACAATGAGAGGTATGCTGGACTTAGACAATGAATTAAAAGTTGCAGCAGAGTTCTGGGATTTTCTGGGTGGACAAGGTGCATATACCGATTTGCTGAACTGTTTTGAACGAATTGGTTTAGAGTTGAGACCAGAAATTGACGCTTATTTTACAAGATACAACAGACAATAGCCAACGCACCAAGACACTGCAAACATGGACAGACACAGCGACAGACGAGAAAGCACTACTGGTAACAGCGGGTTTAAGAAATTGGCGGTTCAGTGGTTAATTGAACATTCTACCTCGCATCAACATTTGTGGTGGCTTGACAGTTTCGTGCTCCGAAACCGCCAACTTCTTAAAACCACAAAACGTTAGGCGTCATTCCCCATTTTTCCTCAAGAAAATAATTTCTCCTGCTAACGAGAGTTGAACAGAAAAGACAATTTCATAAATTTGCTTCAGCTCATTGTAGGACCCTTTTTAGCATTGGTGCTTTCAAGCTCGTGCGTCATTCTGGTTGGAATGTAAAAAGCCCGAAGCGTAATTTCAGGCTTGTCAAATTTCTTTAACAGAGTATGCTATAGAAAAGGCAGAACTGTTGCAGTGCGTGCAACTGCACGAAAACGTGCAGTAATATTTTGGAATATGGTGGTTAAACAAATCCCTTATCAACCACTAACGGAATATCAATTCTTAGATGAAAAATAAAGACTAAAATTAATTGAAAAAGTTAAAAACAAATTACTAAATTTGAATTGACTAAAAAAGATTTTGGGTTCGTAACTAATTGATAATTAATAACTAATAAAAGCGTTAGTCAGAATCTTAAAAGAAACCGTTGTTTAATTAAAAATATAATTCATAAAACAATTTAAAAATGAAAAACAAATTATCATTCTTACAAACAGCAATAGGTTTTGCTTTGCTAAACTTATTTTGTTTTCCTCTTATGGCACAACGCGCGTCTATTGGCAATCTTTTGGTAGAGGGCGTTGGCCAAATTCCTGCGGCTATTTCGGAACGATTAGATCAGTACCAAAACATCAGAAGTGCCGGTTTTGCAGATTGGGATGCGTCGAGACCGGGACTGTATATCACTACTCGTTTTGCCGATGTTACACAAATACACCACTTGAGCAAGGCGGGCGCATATCGGGAGCAAATCACTTTTTTCAAAGAGCCTATTACCAGCGTTTCCACCTGCCCCGATACAGGAAAAGACGGCTTTTTGTACAGTCGCGACATAGGTGGAAATGAGCAGTATCAAATCTATTTTTGGGATAGAACGAACGGCACTTCAACACTTTTGACCGATGGAAAAAGCCGTAATGGAAGTTACCGTTGGAATAAAAAAGGGGATAAAATAGCATTTACTTCCACCAAGCGAACTGGAAAAGATTTGGACTTTTACATTGTGCCACTTAATAAGCCATCGGATACCAAATTGATTTTGGAAAACAAAGGTGGTGGCTGGGGTATTTTCGACTGGAGCCTCGACGAGAGCCGTTTGATAGTCAGCAATTATACATCAGCCAATGAGGGGAAAGTGTATTTATTGGACATCGTCTCGGGTGCGTTAGATGAAATCAACCCTACGAGCAAACAAATTGCTTATGGCAGCGTTAAATTTTCAAAAGACGGCAAGGGCATTTTCTTTACTTCTGATGAAGATTCAGAATTTAAGTCCCTACGATACTATGATTTAGCGACAAAAAAAATGTCGAAAATTTCTGATATTAACAATGATGTAGATGACATGGAACTTTCGGAAGATGGTTCAAAATTGGTTTTTGTTACAAACGAGGGCGGTTATTCTAAATCTTACCTAATGGACACGAAAACCCTAAAATATACTGCACTCGTTTTGGGGTCGCCAGGTGTAATTACGAAAATAAAATTCAATAAAGACAACAACCGAATTGCTTTTGCTTTATCTACACCAAACCAAACCTCCGAAGTGTATGTCCACGATTTGAAAACCAAGAAAACTGAACAGTGGACTTATAGCGAAACGGGGGGCTTGAATCCTGCAAATTTTAGTCCAGCAAAATTGATTACATACCCAACTTTTGATAAGGACGAACTAACAGGCAAGACCCGAATGATTCCCTCTTTTTTGATAACGCCTAAAAATGGAAATGGAAAATTACCTGTGCTGATTAGTATTCATGGAGGTCCCGAAGGGCAATCAATGGCAAGTTTCAATGTTAATAATCAATATTGGGCAAACGAGTTGGGTGTTGCCATTTTGGTGCCTAATGTTCGGGGTTCTGCGGGTTATGGAAAAACTTATTTGAAATTAGACAATGGTGCGTTGCGTGAAAACTCGGTGAAAGACATTGGGGCATTGCTCGACTGGATTGCCACTCAGCCGAATTTAGATGCGTCACGAGTTGCGGTAATTGGTGGTAGTTATGGTGGATATATGAGTTTGGCATGTATGACAAACTTTAACGA
>Ga0316188_10000201_pt1 | contig 22460 bp, 19 predicted proteins | sample Phiworburrow1_MG_FD_204933 | JGI IMG/M metagenome (GOLD analysis project Ga0316188, IMG submission 204933) | Coastal sediment microbial communities from Maine, United States - Phippsburg worm burrow 1 | ecosystem: Environmental > Aquatic > Marine > Coastal > Sediment | place: USA: Maine... | reverse complement strand
TCGTCGTACTGCAGTCCGCTGGGGGTGGAGATCATGGGCATCGTTGGGGACGATTCGTTGTTGAGGGCTGCCCATCATGCCATCCAACGCGCCGCCCAGGCCGGCACGGCGGCGTTCAGCCATTCGGTGCAGCTCTCGGCTTCGCGGTGCGGCAATTGCAGAACCTGCGCCGCCGTCTGCAGCGCCGCGACCGGATCGGCCAGGTCCAGCGCCTGCGCGCCATTCTGCTTTGACAGCTTGTGGCCATCGGCACCCCGCACCAGCGGTGTGTGCAGGTAGCGCGGCGTGGGCAGGCCGAGCGCGCGCTGCAGCAGGATCTGTCGCGCGGTGTTGTCGGTCAGGTCGGCCCCACGCACCACGTCGGTGACGCCCTGCCAGGCGTCGTCCACCACCACCGCCAGCTGATAAGCCCATAGCCCGTCCGCGCGGTGCAGCACGAAGTCGCCCACCTCGCGTGCCACGTCCTGCACCATTGCGCCCAGGCGCCGGTCGGTCCAGGCTACGATGGACGAGGCATCGGTCCTCTCGGTAAGAAACCGCGTCGCGCGTGGCGCCTTGCCGTGCAGCCCGTTGCGGCAGATGCCGGGATAGACGGCCTGCGTGTGCCGCGCGCGCGGCCGGCCCGCCGCGGCCAGCGCCATTTCGATGTCGCGTCGAGAGCATGCGCAAGGGTAGGCCCGACCCGAGGCCAGCAGGCGGTCCAGCGCCTGGCGATAGGCCGCCTGACGCTGCGACTGGACCAGCGGTGGCTCGTCCGGCCGCAGGCCCAGTGCGTCCAGTTGCTGCAGGATCACCCGGTCCACGCCCGGTGCGCAGCGCGGCGTGTCCACGTCCTCGATGCGCACCAGCCATCGTCCGGCGCGGGCCCGTGCATCCAGCCAGCTGGCCAGCGCCGCCACCAGCGAGCCGGCGTGCAGCGGCCCGGTGGGCGAGGGCGCAAAGCGCCCGGTGGGTGGTGTTGCCGCGCCGGCGGTCATCAAGGCGTCAGTCGGCGCCGTGGCGCTCGAGCAGCGCCCGGCGTGTGGTCGGCATCGCCAGCTGCTTCAACCACCATTGCAGGCCCAGGCCGAGCGCGGCGCGGTCCTTGCGGCCGCTGCCGCAGCGCCACGCATAACCCAGCTTGGCGGGCACGTTCGGCCGCACGGTGCGCCTGGCGACCAGCTGGCCGCTGCGCAGCGCCGAACGCACCATCGCCTCGGGGATGAAGCCGCAGCCCAGCCCGCGCTGCAGGGCCTCGATCTTCGCGGCCATGCTCGACACGGTGAGCACGTCCTGCCCAGGCAGCAGGTTCAGTGTCAGCGGCGACATCTGGTGCGCCGAATCGGCCACCGCCACCGCTCGGTAGTGCAGCAGTTCGACATCGTTCAAGGGTTCGGCCGCGACGGCCAGCGGGTGCTGCGGCGCCATTGCGAAGACGAACGGGATTTCGCCCAGCGGCTCGATCGCCACGCCGGCCGGCGGGCCGTGCAGGCCGACACCGATGGCAAGGTCGGCCTGGCCGCTGACCAGCGCCTCCCAGGTGCCGGCCAGCACCTCCGTCTGCAGCCGCAGGCGCGTGCCCGGCCCGCCGTTGCCTAGCGTGCCGCTGCCGGCCTTGCCCTGCGGGTCGAGCGCATAGAAGGCCTCGCACAACTCGAACAGCGTCAGGCGCGAGATCGCATCGTCCACCGCCACGCTGAGCTGCGTTTCCCAACCGGCGGCGACGCGGCGCACGCGGTTGGCCACGGCACGGCCCTCGGCCAGCAGGCGGCGGCCTTCGTTCAGCAGCTCCATGCCGGCAGCGGTGAACTTTGCCTGACGCGAGCGCCGGTCGAAGAGCAGCACGTCCAGCGCCTCCTCCAACTGACGCACGCTGTAGGTCAGCGCCGAAGGCACCTTGCCCAGTTCGCGCGCCGCGGCGGCAAAGCTGCCGGTGCGCTCGATCGTGTCGATCATCGTCAGTGCGTCGGGTGTCAGCGACAGGTGCGATTGGGGCATGGCAGCGGGTCGGGAGAAGGCTGGGGGCGTCTTCATCTTATTTGAACGCCGCGCTCAAGCCCGCGCTGTCGATGTGCCGGCCCACGCGCCCTACATTCTCCTCATGTCCATCCAACTCAGGAGCGTTCCCACATGTTGAGCCTTCGCCGCAGCGCGGATCGCGGCCACGCCGACCACGGCTGGCTGAACAGCTTGCACAGCTTTTCCTTTGCCGAGTACCACGACCCCGCGCACATGGGTTTCGGCAACCTGCGTGTCATCAATGAGGACCGCATCGCTGCGGGCAGTGGTTTCGGCACGCACGGTCACCGCGACATGGAGATCATCAGCTATGTGCTCAGCGGTGCCCTGGCGCACAAGGACAGCATGGGCAATGGCACGGCCGGGGGCAAGAACGCCGGCGTGATCCTGCCCGGGGACGTGCAGCGCATGAGCGCCGGCCGCGGCGTGATGCACAGCGAGTTCAACCACGCGCAGGACCAGCTCACGCACTTCCTGCAGATCTGGATCGAACCGCGGCAGCGTGGCATCGCGCCGGGCTACGAGCAAAAGCACTTCGAGGCCGCCGACAAGCGCGGCCGGCTGCGCCTGATCGCGTCGGAAGACGGGCGCGAGGGCTCGGTGACGATGAACGCCGACGCATCGCTCTATGCCGGTCTGTTCGACGGCGACGAAGCGGCAACGCTGGCGCTGGACCCGCAGCGCAAGGCCTATGTGCACTTGGTGCGCGGCAGGCTGCGCGTCAATGGCAGCGAACTCAGCGGCGGCGACGCTGCGCTTATCAGCGCTGAGTCGGGGTTGAAGTTAGACCGCGGCCATGACGCCGAGGTGCTGGTCTTCGACCTGGCGGCTTGAAGTACTGCCCGGCGCAGCGTGCAATCCAGCGCGTGTGCGCCTAGACTGTGTCTCCCGCTCACCGCCTGATCGAAGCTCGAGTCGAGTTGCGCAGGTCTGACGGTACGGACCCGTTTCACCACCCCTCATGGAGAAGACGATGAAGCTGTACATGCATCCGGTATCGACCACCAGCCGTCCGATCCGGCTGTTCATTGCCGAGAGCAAAATTCCGGTCGAGGAGCAGGTCGTCGACCTGATGACAGGCGAGCACCATCAGCCGCCGTTTTCAGCGATCAACCCGAACCACCTGGTGCCGGTGCTCGACGACGACGGCTTCAGGCTGACCGAAAGCTCGGCGATCCTGAAGTACCTGGCCGACAAGTTCGACTCGCCGGCCTATCCGAAGGACCTGAAGCAGCGTGCCAAGGTCAACGAGATGATGGACTGGTTCAACACCAACTTCATCCGCGACTATGGCTATGGCCTGATCTACCCCCAGCTGTTTGCGCACCACAAGCGGCCTTCGGCCGAAGTGCAGGCCGCGACCCTGGCCTGGGGCAAGGAGCGCGCGAATGCCTGGCTGAGCGTGTTGAACGACCACTGGCTCGGCCCGGACAAGCCTTACCTGTGCGGCGATCAGATCACCATCGCCGACTATTTCGGCGTCGCCTTCCTGACCTTGGGCGAAGTCGTCCGCTGCGACTTTTCGGCCTATCCGAACGTGCAGCGCTGGCTCGCCAACATGAAGCGCCTGCCGAGCTGGCCCAAGATCAACGAGGTGCTGTACGGCTATGCGGGCGCAGTCAAGGAGCAGCCTTTCGAAGCCATCCGGCCCTGAACAAGGAGATCACATGCTGAAGGGACTGCACCACAACGCCTATCGCTGCCGCGATTCGGAAGAAACGCGCCGCTTCTACGAGGACTTCCTGGGCCTGCCGCTGGTCAACGCGTTTCCCATCGCCGAAACCAAGAGCGGCCGGCCGACGCGCACGCTGCATTCGTTCTACCAGATGGACGACGGCTCGTGCTTGGCTTTCTTCGAGGATCCGGCGCGGCCCTTCGACTTCAAGGAGCAGCACGACTTCGACCTGCACATCGCGCTCGAGGTGACACCCGAGGACCTGCACAAGATGTTCGCCAAGGGCAAGGCTGCCGGCATCGAGACGCGCGGCATTTCCGATCACGGCTTCATCGATTCGATCTACTTCCGCGACCCGAACGGTTATGTCATCGAACTGACGGCCAAGCGGCCCGACCACGACGCGCAGATGCGCGCGGCGCGCGAGGGTGCACACAAGCAGCTCGAGGACTGGCAGCGCAGCAAGGCGCACTGATCGATCGCGCTGGCGGCGCTGGCGGCGCAGGCGGCGCAGGCGGCGCAGGCGGCCCCGGGGGCCACGTGGACCACGGCGCGGCCTATTTGGCGCCATTGCCGATACAGTGCCGCGCATGAGCAAGTTGATCGAACTGCAGCGCTTGCTGCCCTGGGCCGACTGGACGGCGTTGGCTTGCTTCTTCGCCGGATGGGTCGGGTATGCGGTGTTTGCGACCAAGCGCTCGCTACGCCGGCCCTCCTTCCTGGCCAGTTCGAACCGCGTGCGCCGGCAGTGGATGCTGCAGACCACCTTCCGCGAGGTGCGCGTGCTCGACGGCGTGGTCGTGCAGCAAATGACCTCCACGTCGTCCTTCTTCGCTTCGACCACGATCCTGATCATCGGTGCGCTGCTGGCGGTGCTCGGCGCTACCGAGAAGGCCAGCGAGCTGGTGCGCGAGATCCCCTTCGCGGCACGCACCTCGCTGCTCATCTTCGATCTGAAGGTGGTTGTGCTGGCTGCCATCTTCGTCTATGCCTTCTTCCGCTTCACGTGGAGCATCCGGCTGTACAGCGTGGGCGTGCTGCTGGTTGCTGCGGCGCCGGAGGCCGACGTCTTCACGGACGACGCGCAACGTACGAGCTTTGCCGACCGCGCCGGCCGCGTCATGGGGCTGGCGGCCGAGAGCTTCAACGACGGCCTGCGCGCGTACTACATGTCCTTCGCAGCGATGGCCTGGTTCTTCTCTCCCTGGGCGATGCTCGTCGTCACCGCTGGCGTGCTGCTGGTGCTGTATCGGCGCGAGTTCCGCTCCGCGGTGCTGCGCGCGCTCGAAGGCTGAAATCCACCTTCGCGGGCGGCCTCAGCACAGCGCCGGTTGGGGCAGCAACTCGGCCAGGTTGTCGAGCAGGCTACGCGGCTGCCAGCCGAACTCCTGCCGCATCCGCGTGGTGTCGATGCGCGGCGTGGGGCGCACGATGTGGCGCTGGCCGGCGACGATTTCGCAGCCGCTGAGCGCTTGCAGCCGCGCGAACAACTCGCGGTTGCTGACGTTGACGCCGCTGGCCACGTTGTACAGCGGCTGCGTGCCGCCGGTGGCGATCAGCAGAAGCGCTTGCAGCGCGTCGTCCAGGTGCACATAGTCGCGTGCGCGCTGCGCCGTGGTCGGCACGTGCAGCCGCGCCGGCTGGCCGAAGCTGATGCCGGCCACGTCGCGCATCAGCCGCGCCACGAAGCCGTCTGCATCGGTGGCATCGCGGTACACGCAGCCCAACCGCGCCACGCGTGCGCGGCCCGATGTAGCGTGGCGGCACAGCGCTTCGCCCAGGGCCAGCGAGAGGCCGTGAAGGTGGCGCGGCTGGGCCGGGTCCAGTGCCAGTGGCGTGTCCTCCGACGCGGTGTCCGCCAGCACGCCGTCGTACAGCCGTGTCGAGGACAAATACACCAGCGACTCGTATTGCCCGTGCTGTAGCAACAGGCCGAGCAGCGACACCCGCGACTGCAACATCTCGTGCGGCCGCTGCTGAGACTCGATCGCCACTGCGGGGCAATAGAACACATGGCCCAACGGCTGGTCGCAGACGGACAGGGGGTCGTTCGTCGCGTCGCATGCGTCCCATCCATCGGAGCGAAGCCGTGCCAGCAAGCTGCGGCCAACGAACTCGGCCGCGCCGATCACCGTGGCGCGGCGGCCGTTGCCGCTCACGGGCGGCACCCCGGTGCGACCGCCGTTCGGCGCCGTTGCAGCATTTCGCGCAGCACACGGCCGCAACGCTCGGACCGGGCGGCGAAGCGGAGCAGGGCGGTGGCGGTGGCGGGCATATGACACTACGCGGGTTTGACGCTTTCATTCTGGGCACGTGCGCAGCGCGCCAAGGTCCGATCAAGGCGGGTTCCTCAGTCCAGATCGCCACCGCGGCGGAGGTCGATGTAGGAATTTGCCTGACACGGCTATTGGACAAATCGGGACTCAAGCCACGGAACTGGCCTGATGTAAGGGCCCATTTCTCGCGCCTACAGTCCGTTTCAAGTTGAACCCGCAACCCCCAGCCAACCCAGGAGCGAAACACATGACCGCCGACCAGATCCTCGCCGAAATCCGCGAAGCCAACCTGTCCTACCTGATGCTGGCGCAAAGCCTGATCCGCGTGGACATCGACCAGGCGCTTTACCGTCTGGGCGTCAGCGAGGACACCGCCAAGCTGATCGACACGCTGACGCCGGCCCAGATGATGAAGATCGCCGCCAGCAACACGCTGCTGTGCCGCTTCCGCATGGACGACGACATCGTCTGGAACCTGCTGACCAGCCACGGCAAGGCCGCGGCCAACGAAAGCGTCAACCGCCTGCACGCCTCGATCCTGATGGCCGGGCGCCATCAAGAGGCCGCCTGAACAGGCCCACCCCCGTACAACGGCTGCGGCGCTCCCCCTCGAGGGAGCGCAAGCAGCGGCCCTGCAAAGCCGGATTCGCGCTTGCGGCCTGGCAAGACGATGCACCAGACAACACACAGGAGTGACGAACCATGGCGCGCAACAAGAGCATCCTCACCGAAGCACGGCAGATCGAGCGTGCGGTCACGCTGATCCACCTTGGCGCGCGGCTGCAGGTGCTGGAATCGGAAACCGACCTCAGCTACGAGCGGCTGCTGCGCCTGTACAAGGAGGTCGCTGGCAAGAGCCCGAGCAAGGGCCAGCTGCCTTTTTCGACAGACTGGTTCATGACCTGGCAGCCGAACATCCATGCCAGCCTGTTCCTGAACATCCACGAGTACCTGAACAAGGCGGCCGAGCTGGACGAGATCGACAGTGTCATCAAGGCCTACCAGCTCTATCTCGAACAGACGCGCACGCAGGCTCTGGAGCCGCTGCTCAGCGTGACGCGGGCCTGGCGGCTGGTGAAGTTTGTCGACAACGGCATGCTGACACTGACCAAGTGCAGCAGCTGCGGCGGTCACTTCGTCACCCACCCCTACGAGATCGCCAAGCACTACGTGTGCGGGATGTGCAACCCGCCGGCCCGGGCCGGCAAGGGCAAGCTGGCCGGTGCGCTGCAAATCCCTTCAGCAGCCGCCCGCTCGCAGCGCGAACACACGCTGCATGCGCATTGAGTCACGATACTTCAGCTGAACACGGCGCCGCCTTGGCCGATAAACAGGGCACGACGGTTTTTTCATGCTTGTCTCCTCCTGGCACAGACCTCTGTGCTTTCAGCGGGTCCTTCGGGACCCGCTTTTTTGCGCGCTGCCCGCCCGCTCAAGGCCAGGCCCGCGCTGGCCGAAGAAACAGCCGTGAAGCTGACTGCTTTTTCACCTGAACACCTGCGCCTGGACGCGACGCTGCCCTTCGGCGTGCGAGATGGCAGCGGCACGCTGCTGCTGCAGGCGGGCGCACGTATCGTCAACAACGACCAGCTGGCCTATCTGCGCTCGAAGACACTGTTCGCCGACGAGCAGGAGTCCGCCGAATGGCGCCGAAAGCTGGGTGCGAGCATGGGCGAGATGCTGCGCCAGAACGCCCCGCTGAAGGCGATTGCCGCGGTTCGCCCGCCGCAGGACAGCCGCGACGGCCTGGTGACACACGACAGCAGCGTGCCCGATCATTGGGAGAGTCTGGCCGTGTCGCTCGACGCAGCACTGCGCGAGGCCCGGCCGGAAGCGGAGTTCATCGCCCGCGTACGCCACTTGCAAGAGCGTGCCAGCCGCCTCGGCCAGCGCCATGTGGACAGCTCGCTGTACCACCTGATCCACACCGCAGGTCATTCAATGGAAAAGTACAGCAGCCACCATGCGTTGCTGGTCATGCTGGTCGGCGAACAGGCGGCAATGTTGCTGGGCTGGAGCGACGCTGCGGTGTGCACCCTGGGCTGTGCGGCGCTGACGATGAATGTCGCGATGGCCGGCCTGCAGGACCGGCTGGCCGACAGCGACCTGCCGCTGACTGCCGCCACCCGTGCGATTATCGATCGGCACCCTGAGCAGGGCGCCGCACTGCTGCGCGATGCCGGGGTCGACGATGTGCTGTGGTGCGAGGCAGTGCGGCTGCACCATGATCGCGGCGACGCCGAACGCGCGTGGGCCGATCTCCCCGAGGAGCGCCGCATGGCCCGGTTGCTGCGCCGCGCCGACATTTTCACCGCCAAGATCAGCCGCCGCCGCAGCCGCGCGCCGATGTCCCCGGTGCAGGCGGCGCGCGAGGCCTGCCTGGGCGCCGATGGTGTGCCCGACGAGGTGGGGGGCGCGCTGCTGCGTGCCACGGGGCTGTACCCGCCGGGCAGTTTCGTCGAGCTGGCGAACGGCGAGCGCGGCATCGTCGTCTCGCGGGGGCGCCGCGCCAACCTGCCGTGGGTCGCCAGCTTGGTGGCCTCCAGCGGTATGCCGCTGGGCGAGCCGGCCTTGCGCGACACGATCGAGACACGCTACGCGGTGCGTGCGGCGGTGGCCGCCGCCAGCATCAAGGTGCGGCCGGATCACCAGCGCATCCTGGCGCTGCGCTGAAGCGGCACAAAGTCGCCGCTGTTCCGGTGTTGGCCGACGCGGCGGCCGGCCACACTGTCGCGCGTGAGTTCCGCTGCCTCTGCCTCGAAGCTTGACATGCCGCCGTCGGCGAGCCGTCGGCTTGCCTGGCCGCTGCCGGCACTGGCCGCCTGGGCAATGGCCTGGGCGCTGTTCATTGCGCTCGCCCGCCTGGGCTCACCGCCGTGGCTCGCAGCCACGGCCGCCACCGCAGCGGGCCTGGGTCTGGCCGCCTTCGCATCGACCCGGTGGCGCGTGTGGGTCGTTGCCGCGGGCTTTCCCGCGTCGCTGCTGGCGACGAGCACCGGCCAGGCGCTGCCGGCCTGGGCCTGGCTGCTGCCGCTCGGACTGCTGTGGCTGCTCTACCCGCGCTACACCTGGCGTGATGCCCCTTTGTTCCCAACTCCGCAGGCTGCGCTCGACGAGCTGGCGACCTGCGTGCCCCTGTCCAGCGGTGACCGGGCGCTCGACGCGGGGTGCGGCCTGGGGCACGGGCTGCGCGCGCTGCATCGCGCCTATCCTCACGCGCGCATCGACGGCGTCGAGTGGAGCGGGCCACTGGCATTGATCGCGCGCTGGCGCTGCCGCTTCGCCAGCGTGCGACGGGGCGACATGTGGACGCTGGACTGGTCGGCTTACCAGATCGTCTACCTGTTCCAGCGGCCCGAGAGCATGCCGCGCGCGCTGGCCAAGGCCGGCGCGGAGATGCGCAGGGGCACCTGGCTCGCCAGTCTTGAATTCGAAGCCGCCGGCTGGCAGGCACAGGCCGTACTGCGCTGTCCGGACGGCCGCAGCCTGTGGCTTTACCGTCTGCCGCCGCGCGCCGCCCCAGCCTCAAGTGGCGGCGAGGCGGGCCGATAAGACTGCCATGCCGCGAGCGGCCGACGCATCCTGCGCGCTGGCCCGAGTGTTTCCCCGTCGCCCCTAGCGCCCAAGTACATGTTTGTCATCATTGGCTGGATCGTCGCGCTGTCTGCCGTGTTCGGCGTGTTCATCGCGCACGGCGGCAACATCGCCGTGGTGCTGAAGGCGCTGCCCTTCGAGATGGCGGCCATCGGCGGCGCGGCGCTCGGCGCCTTCATCGCCAACAACCAGCCCAAGGTGCTCAAGGCCACGGCCAAGGGTCTGGGCCAGTGCTTCAAGGGCAGCAAGTACACCAAGGCGCGCTACATGGAGCTGATGGCCCTGATGTACGACATCCTGCAGAAGGCGCGCAAGGAAGGCCTGATGTCGATCGAGAAGGACGTCGAGGAGCCGCACAGCTCGCCACTGTTCCAGAAGTACCCGACCGTGGGCAACGACCACCACGTCTCGGAGTTCATCACCGACTACCTGCGCATGATGGTCTCGGGCAACCTGAACTCGCACGAGATCGAGAGCCTGATGGACAACGAGATCGAGACACACCATCACGAGGCGCATTCCGCCGTCGCTGCGTTGCAGCGCTTGGCCGGCGCGCTGCCGGCCTTCGGCATCGTCGCCGCAGTGCTGGGCGTGGTCAACACCATGGGCTCGGTGGGCCAGCCCCCGGCGGTGCTGGGTGGAATGATCGGCTCGGCGCTGGTCGGTACCTTCCTCGGCATCCTGCTGGCTTACGCTTTCGCCGAGCCGCTGGCCGGCTTGCTGGAGCAGAAGGTCGACGAGGCCGGCAAGGAGCTGCAGTGCATCAAGACCACGCTGCTGGCGTCCATGCAGGGTTATGCGCCTCAGGTGGCGGTGGAGTTCGGCCGCAAAGTGCTGTACTCCACCGAGCGTCCGACCTTTGCGGAACTGGAAAAGCACGTGAAGGGCAAGAAGTGACGGCCGCCAGGCCGTCTTTGAAGCGGCCGTTGCGCAACCGGCTTCGCCGTGCCGCAGATGGCGCCCCCCCGGGGGGGGCGGCGAAGCCGCTACGTGGGGGGGACCGCTAAATGGCCGGCGACGCGAAGAAGCTTCAGCCGATCATCATCAAGCGCGTCAAGAAGGGTGGCCATGGCCACCATGGCGGTGCGTGGAAGATCGCGTATGCCGACTTTGTGACGGCGATGATGGCGTTCTTCCTGCTGATGTGGCTGCTGGGCAGCACCACCGAGGGCGACAAGAAGGGTCTGGCCGACTACTTCGGTACGCCGCTGAAGATTGCGCTTCTGAATGGTGGCTCGGGCGCCGGCGACGCGTCGCACGTGATCAAGGGTGGCGGCCAGGACATGACGCGCAGCGCCGGGCAGGTCAAGCGCGGTGACATCGAGTCCAAGCGCAAGACGGTCAACCTGCAAGCGCTCAAGGCCGAGCAGCACCGTGCAGAGAAGGCCCGGCTTGAACGGCTCAAAGCCAAGGTCGAGGAAAAGATCGCCAGCAACCCGAAGCTGGCGGCGATGAAGTCACAGATCCGCCTGGACATGACCCGCGATGGGCTGCGCATCCAGATCGTCGACGAGAACCAGCGCCCGATGTTCGCCAGCGGCAGCGCCGTCGTTCAGCCCTACATGCGCGAACTGCTGCGCGAGATCGGCGCGGTGCTGGCCGAGGTGCCGAACCGGCTGACGCTGGAAGGCCACACCGACGCTGCGCCCTTCGTCGGCGGTGAGCTGGGCTACGGCAACTGGGAACTTTCGGCCGACCGTGCCAACGCATCGCGCCGCGAGCTGATGGCTGGCAGCCTGCCCGAGGACCGCATGCTGCGTGTGCAGGGTCTGGCGGCGAGCACGCTGTTCGACGCCAGGGACCCGCTGGCTGCGAGCAACCGGCGCATCAGCATCATCGTCATGAACCGCGAGGCCGAAGATCGCATCTTCCGCGCCGACGAGCCGGAGCCCGACGCCGAACCCGAAGAAGGCTTCGAGCCGGTGATGCCGATCGACCGCATCGTTCCGCAGCTGCGCCGCTGAACGCGGCTGTAACAACGCGGCAGTGCCGCGCGGAACATCGGCGCCTTTCGCCCTCTTATCGCATTCAAGTTACACGGCTGTCCCGGCACCATGGCAAGGCTCGCGATTGACGCGTGCCTCGCACCATGGCCGACGCCCAGGACCGCCGCTTACCCGCCACTGAACGCAAGATACGCAAGGCCCGCGCCGAGGGTCAGGTGGCGCGCTCGCGCGACCTGTCGCATCTGGCTGCGATCGGCCTGTGCGCGGCGCTGCTGGCGTCTGCGGCGCCGCAGCTGACAGCCTGGCTGCGCACCAAGCTCGCCGCCGGGCTGAGCTTCGACGCACGCACGCTGGCCGACGCCGAGGTGATGCAGAACCGCCTGGCGCTGTTCGGCCTGCAGGCCGCGGCGCTGGTGGCGCTGGTCGGTGGCCTGATGCTGCTGGTGGCGGTGGCGGCCGGCGTGCTGTCGGGTGGCTGGAACTTCAGCCTCAAGGCACTGCAACCCAAGTTCGACAAGGTCAACCCGCTGGCAGGGTTGCAGCGCATGGCCTCGCCGCAGCAGTTGACCAACACGCTCAAGTCCTGCCTGCTGGCGCTGATCCTCGGCGCCATCGGCGCGTTCTACCTGCGGGCGAACTTGTCGGCGTTTGCCGAGGCGATGGCGCTGCCGCTGCCGCAGGCCATGGCGCAGGCGGGCCGCATGGTGCTCGACGGTGTGCTGCTGCTGGTTGGTGCGCTGGGCCTGTTCGCGTTGGTCGATGTGCCGCTGCAGCGCCATCAGCTGGCCGAACAGCTCAAGATGAGCGCGCAGGAGATGAAGCAGGAGCAGCGCGAGGTCGAAGGCAGCGCAGAGATCAAGTCGCGCCAGCGCTCGCGCATGCGCGAGATGGCGAACCGGCGCATGCTGGCCGCGGTGCCCACCGCCGACCTGGTGGTGATGAACCCGAGTCACTACGCGGTAGCGTTGAAGTACGACGAGGGCCGCATGAGCGCGCCGCGTGTCGTTGCCAAGGGCGCCGACCTGCTGGCCTTGCGGATTCGCGACGCGGCGCAGGGCGCGCAGGTGCCAGTGCTGCGTTCGCCGCCGCTGGCACGTGCGCTTTATGCGCATGCCGACCTCGACGGCCCGGTGCCGGCGGCGCTGTTCAGCGCGGTGGCACAGGTGCTGGCCCATGTGTACCAGTTGCGTGCGCACCTGCAGGGGCAGGGCAAGGCGCCGCCGCCGCTGCCGCAGGTGCAGGTCCCGCCGGAGCTGGACCCGAAACACGGCCAGGCCGAGGTTGACCAATGAAGGCGCTGATGCAGCAGCTGCAGGTCCTGCTTGGCCCGCGTGCGGCGGTGCTGAAGTCACTGGGCGTGCCGATCTTCGTGATGCTGGTGTTGGCGATGATGGTGCTGCCGTTGCCGCCCTTCGCGCTGGACCTGCTGTTCACCTTCAACATCGCGATGGCGCTGATGGTGGTGATGATCTCGGCGCAGATGGTCAAGCCGCTGGACTTCGCGGCCTTCCCGGCGGTGCTGCTGATCACCACGCTGCTGCGGCTGAGCCTGAACGTGGCCTCCACCCGCGTCGTGCTGGTCGAAGGCCACACCGGCCCGGCGGCGGCCGGCAAGGTGATCGAATCCTTCGGCCACTTCCTGATCGGCGGCAACTTCGCGGTCGGTCTGATCGTGTTCGCGATCCTGGTGGTCATCAATTTCATCGTGGTCACCAAGGGCGCCGAGCGCATCGCCGAGGTCGGCGCACGCTTCACGCTGGACGCGATGCCCGGCAAGCAGATGGCGATCGACGCCGAGCTCAATGCCGGCATGATCGACGAGAAGGAAGCGCGCCGCCGCCGTGCCGAAGTCGGCGAGGAGGCCGATTTCTTCGGCAGCATGGACGGTGCCAGCAAGTTCGTGCGTGGCGATGCCATCGCCGGCATGCTGATCCTGTTCATCAACATCGTGGGCGGCTTCGTCATCGGTATCGCTCAGCACGATCTGAGCGCGCAGCAGGCGGCCAGCAGCTACATCCTCCTGGCGGTAGGCGATGCGCTGGTGGCGCAGGTGCCGGCGCTGTTGATCTCGGTGGCTGCGGCGATGGTGGTGTCGCGTGTTGGTAAGGACCACGCCATCGGCGCGCAGATCGGCACGCAGGTGTTTAGCTCGCCCAAGGCGTTGCTCATCACTGCCGGCATCGTCGGCGTGCTCGGCCTGGTGCCGGGCATGCCCAACCTGATCTTTCTGCTCATCTCCGGCGGCATCGGAGCGCTCGCCTGGAGCGTGCGGCGCCGGCAGCAGCGTGAACAGGCCGCCGCGGCCAAACCGCAGGAGCCAACCGTGCACGCGGCCAACGCCGAAGCCAGCTGGGATGACCTGCTGCCAGTGGATACGCTCGGCCTGGAGGTCGGCTACCGTCTGATCGGCCTGGTCGACAAGGCGCGCTCCGGCGACCTGCTCGCGCGCATCAAGGGCGTGCGCAAGAAGTTCGCGCAGGACGTGGGCTTCCTGCCGCCGGCGGTGCACATCCGCGACAACCTGGAGCTCAAGCCAAGCCTGTATCGCGTCACGCTGCGCGGTGCGGTGGTCGGCGAAGGTGAGGCCTTCCCGGGCATGTGGATGGCCATCAACCCCGGCGGTGCGACGCAGACCTTGCCCGGCACCAAGGCGCTGGACCCGGCATTCGGGCTGCCCGCGGTGTGGATCGAGGAACGGCACCGCGAGATGGCCCAGATGGCCGGCTTTACGGTGGTTGATTGCGCGACCGTCGTCGCCACCCACCTTTCACACTTGATGCAGGTGAACGCGGCGCGGCTGCTGGGCCGCATCGAGGCCCAGGCGCTGATCGACCACGTCACCAAGCTGGCACCGAAACTGATGGAAGACGTGGTTCCCAAGATGGTCGGCATCTCCACCGTGCACAAGGTGCTTCAACTGCTGCTGGAAGAGGGCGTGCACATCCGCGACATGCGCGGCATCGTCGAATGCCTCGCCGAGCACGCACCCTCTACTACCGACCCGGCCGAACTTGCGCGGCGCGTTCGCGTGCACCTGGCGCCGGCGATCGTGCAGCAGATCTACGGCCCGGTGAAGGAGCTGGACGTGATCGCGCTCGATCCCGAACTCGAGCGCCTGGTGACGCAGGCGCTGAACTCGCCGCATGGCGCCGCACTCGACCCTGGCGTGGCAGAGACGCTGACGCAGCACGCGGCACGCAGCGCGCGCTCGCAGGAGGACCTTGGCGTGCCAGCCTGCCTGCTGGTGCCAGACCTGATCCGCGCGCCGATCGCACGGCTGTTGAAACGCGCCGCACCGCGGCTGAAGGTGCTGTCGCACAGCGAGATCCCTGAAACCCATTCGATCCGCATCGGGTCGATCATCGGAAGCACGACATGAACGTCAAACGATTCAGCGCGCGCAGCTCGCGCGATGCCCTCGGGCTGGTGCGTCAGGCCTTCGGCGACGACGCGGTGGTGCTGTCCACCCGCCCTTGCGCCGAAGGTGTCGAGGTGCTGGCGATGGCGCCGGACAACGTACCGCAGGCCACGCCTGCTGCATCGGTCGGGGCCGCCGCTGCCGCGCCGCTGCTGCCGCCGCTGCGTCGGCCGGTATTGCCTTCGGCACTGGGGCGCGAGGAGCCGGAGCCGGCCGAGCCCAGCAGCGTCGAGCAGGACGTCGAACAGTTGTCGATGAGCACCTTGTCGTTCCAGGACTATGTTCGCGATCGCATGCTGCGCCGCCGCCGCGCCGAGCAGCAATCGCAGGAGCAGAGCCAGAGCGCCGAGGCGCAGGCCCAGGCGCTCGCCGTCGAACGGCAGTCGCGCCCGGTGCCGCCGGCCGCGATGGCGCTGCGCGAGCGTGCCGACGCCGGTCGCGCCGAAATGCCGCGCACCGAAGCACCGAGCGTGGACCGTGGCAACGAAGCAGGCGTGTCGCCTGTGCTGCACGACGCGGCCGTGCCCGCCGCGCCGATTCGCGTCGCAGTGGCCCCGCCGGCACAGATCCAGGCTGGCGTGGCATCCGACGCACAGCCGATGCTCGACGAGTTGCGCTCGATGAAGGCGTTGATCGAAGACCGCTTCGGCGCGCTGGCCTTCATGGAAAAGCTGCAGCGCCAGCCGCGCCAGGCGCTGTTGACGCAAAAACTCCTCGACCAGGGGTTCTCGCCAGCGCTGATCCGCAAGCTGTCCGACAGCCTGCCCGACGACGTCGAGGAGAGCAGCTGGGCCGCCAGCGTGCTCGAACGCAACCTGCAAGGCAGCGAGGCCGAGGCCCCGCTGGAGGACAGCGGCGGCGTGTTCGCGCTGATCGGCGCCACCGGGGTCGGCAAGACCACCAGCACCGCCAAGCTGGCAGCGGCCTTTGCGACGCGCCATGGCGCGTCGAACCTGGGGCTGATCACGCTCGACGCCTACCGCGTCGCGGCACACGAGCAATTGCGCGCCTACGGACGCATTCTCGGCGTGCCGGTGCACACTGCGCACGACCGCGCCTCGCTGGACGACCTGCTCGAACTGCTTGCCGGCAAGAAGATGGTGCTGATCGACACTGCCGGCATGGCGCAGCGCGATGCACGCACGCGCGAATTGCTCGACATGCTCTCGCACCGCAGCGTCAACCGGCTGCTGGTGGTCAATGCCGCCGCGCAAGGCGAGACCATCGAAGACGTGCTCAACGCCTACCGCGCCGCCAGCTGCCGCGGCGTGATCCTGTCGAAGGTCGACGAGGCAGTGAAACTGGGCCCGGCGCTGGACGCGATGATCCGCCACAAGCTCAAGGTGCTGGCGGTGGCCAACGGTCAGCGCGTGCCCGAGGACTGGCACCGCCTGTCGTCCGCCGCGCTGGTGCAGCAGGCGATGCGCAGCGCGCCTGCCGGCGCCTGGCGCATCGACAGCGCAGAGATGAACCTGGTGTTCGCCGGTCTGCGCGCTGCACCGCCCCAGGCTGTGCCAACCGCCTCGCGCCTGCCGCAGGCGATCTGAACGCACTCGAGCCCACCCTTCCCATGCACGAATTTGACGTCTTCTGCGCCAGTGCACCCACCGATCAGGCGCACGGCCTGCGCCGGATGTTCGGCGGCACGGCAGCCAGCCACATCGCGCTGGTCGCCAACCCGCACGTGGCCTTCACCAGCGTGCTGCTGGAGCGCTTGACCACGACGCTGGCCGCGTCAGGCATGAACACGCTGGTGGTCGACGCCGCCGACAGCTCGCCCGCGCCACGCGAACTGGCGGCGCTGGACCTGCGTGCCGGCATCGAGCCGCTGTCCGAGCATGTGTCCTACCTGGCTGCACGCGGTCTGCCGCTGGCGCACGTGGACACGCGCGGGTCGTCGGCACACCTGCTGGATCGGCTGCAGTCGGTGGCCCCGGATGTGCGGGTGCTGTTGGTGCATGCCGGCGCCGCCGACCTGGCGCGGCTGTACCCGCAGCGCGCACTGCGCCCGCTGCTGCTGGCCGCCGACCAGCCCGAAAGCCTGACCCACGCCTACGCATCGATGAAGCTGCTGGCACAGCGCAGTGGCTGGATGAGCGCCGACCTGCTGCTGGCCGCGGCGCCGACCTCGCCGCGTGCCGCGCTGATCGCGCAGCGCTTGGCCAGTTGCGCCGAACACTTCCTCGGCGCTGCGCTGCGCGAGTGGGTGGCGATCGACCCGGCTTGCGACGTGCGCGATGCGCCCGGCGAGGCTCTGGGCTCACTGGTGGCCGCACAGCTGCTGATGGGCGAGGAGGCGCAGGCGCCGCGACACCTGCCGCGGCATGGTCCGACGCAGCGTGGCATGTCCTTGAACTGAACACGAACCGAAAGCCCGAACATCCATGTACACCGCCAAGGGGCGCCTCGACGCCAACGCGATGATCAAGCAGTACAGCCCGCTGGTGCGGCGCCTCGCGCACCAGATGATCGCCAAGCTGCCGGCCAACGTCGAGATCGACGACTTGATCCAGGTGGGCATGATCGGCCTGTCCGACGCGCTGAGCCGCTTCGACGCGGCGCAGGGCGTGATGTTCGAGACCTTCGCCACGCAGCGCATCCGCGGCGCGATGCTCGACGAGTTGCGCGGCAACGACTGGATGAGCCGCGGCGACCGCCGCCACCAGCGCAGCATCGAGGCCGCGGTGCGCACGCTGGAGCAACGCCACGGCCGCGCCCCCAGCGAGGGCGAGATCGCCGCCGAGATGGGCCTGAAGCTGGCCGACTACCAGGAGCTGCTGGGCAAGGTGCGCGGCACGCAGCTGGTGTGCCTGGAGGACATGAGCGGTGACGACGGCGACGAGGACTACCTCGACCGCCATGTCGCCAGCGACGAGCACAACCCGCTGGCGCTGCTGCAGGACCACCGCATGCGCCAAGCGCTGGTCGATGCCATCAAGAACCTGCCCGAGCGCGAGCAGTACGTGATGAGCATGTACTACGAGCAGGACATGAATCTGAAGGAAATCGCCGCGGTCATCGGCGTCACTGAGAGCCGGGTGTGCCAGCTGCACAGCCAGAGCATCGCGCGGCTGCGCGCGAAGCTGCGCGAGTGGTGAGGATTCAGCCCGCCGCGGCCAGTGGCTCGTCCGCCGCTGGCGCTGGCGCTGGCGTTTCGTTGGTCGTGCGAGCCGGCAACGCCGCGTCGGCCAGCGTGAACTCGAAACATGCGCCACGCCCGGGTTCGCCACTCGCAGTGACCGTTCCGCCGTGGCGCTCGACGATGCGCTGCACGATGCTCAGGCCGATGCCGCTGCCGGCATAGTCCTCGCGGGCGTGCAGCCGCGCGAAGGGCTTGAACAGCTGCGTCGCGCGTGCCGGATCGAATCCGACGCCGTTGTCCTGCACGCTGACGCGCACCAGGCCCATGCCTTCGTCGCGCAGGCCGACCCGTATGCGCGGCTGCGTGTTGTCGCGCGTGAACTTCGCGGCGTTGCCCATCAGGTTGCCAAGCACGATCTTCAGCGCCGCCGGGTTCGCAGCAACCTGCATGTCGCGCTGGATGTCCCAGCGCAGCGGCGCGGCATGCTTCAGCGGCGGCAACTCGTCGGCCACCTGCCGCGCCAGCGCGCTCAGATCCAGCGCCTCGCGCGGCATGGGTTGCAGCGTCGAGCGTGCCAGCGCAAGCAGCGCATCGACCGTGTCGCGCATGCGCGTGGCGGCCTGCACCTGCAGGTCGAGAAACCCGCGTTCGTCGGCAGCCAGGCGGTCGGTACAGCGCCCGGCCAGCAGCTGTGCCAGGCCCTGCACCTGGCCGATGGGCGTGCGCAGTTCGTGCGCCAGCTGGCGGGCGAAGGCGTCCAGGTCGCGATTCACCTGCTGCAGGTCCTGCGTGCGCTCGGCCACTGCGCGCTGCAGGGTCTCGTTGTGGCGCAGCAGCAGCGCCTCGGCCTGCTTGCGTGCAGTGATGTCCCGCCCCACGCCGTGGTAGCCGAGGAAACGCCGCGCGCCGTCGAATCGCGGCAGCCCGCTGATCGAGATCCACAGGAAGCGTCCGCCACCGCCATCGACCTCGAACTGCAGCGAGCGGAAGGGCCGCCGGGCGTCCAGGTCGGCGCGGTGCTCGGCCCATTGCTGCGGTGTGAGGGCGCCGGGGTGCGCATCCCAGCGGGTGCGGCCCTCGATGCGGTCGGCCAGCTCGGCACCGATGCGCTGCGCATGGTCGCCGGCGAGCGGCAGCATGCGGTGCTCGGCATCGGTCTGCCAGTACCAGTCGGCGGCCAGACGCGTCATCGTCGACCAGCGCTGTTCGCTGGCCATCAGTCGCTCGTGGGCCATCCGGCGCTCCGTGACGTCGCGCCCGACGCCTTCGTAGCCGCACATCGCGCCGTTGACGTCCTTGCGTGCTCGCCCGCTGATCGACAGCCATCGCGGCGAGCCCAGACTCTGCACCTGGAATTCCAGGTCGCGGAAGGGCTCGAGCCGCATCATGCGTTCGTGCAGCGTACCCCACCCGCCGGCCGGTGCACGGAAGGCACTGATCTGATCGAAGCGCCGGCCCAGCAGCGCGCGCTCGTCGCCACCGGGCAACAGCGCCATCGGCGCCAGCCCGGACAGCCAGCTCAGGCGGTGCTGCGCATCGCTTTCCCAGTACCAGTCGGCCGAAAGCTCGGCCAGTGCCCTCCAGCGTCGGTCGGATTCGCCGAGCACGTTCTCGACGCCGGTGGCCAGCGCGTCGAAGGCCGATGGCGCACCCAGCCGCTCGTCGCGAAGCTGCTGAACGGCGTCGCGCCAGTCCTCGCCGACCAGCGCATCGGAAAACTCATGCAGCGAACTGCGCATGCGCCGCCGTTGCCGCCACAGGGCGCCAATGGGTAGCAGCAGCGCCAGCGCCAGCAGCGCCAGCGCGGCTGCCGCCTGCAGGGGCGGCATCGCCGGCAATTGCGATGCCAGCAGCCCAAGCGCCGCGGCGACCAACGCCCCGGCTCCCAGCGGCCAAAGTGCAGGCAGGCGCCTGACGGGGCGGCGAGGCATGGCGTCGTCCCACGGATCCACGCTGGCGTGGCCAGGGCGCGCTGCGCTATGGCGTGTGTCTGGTCCCAACGAACTCATCTTGGTGGCCGACCTGTCGTGTGCAGGCCTGGTGGGGGCGTGCCGCGCCGGTGCTGGCCAGAGCCAACCGCCGCGCACGCCGCGTCGGCAGCAAGTTTCGCCGTTTTCCGGCTGCGGTCGAACTTAGGGTTTTCATCAGGCGTGGCGCGTACGCGTCGGGCGCCGGCGGATCGGCCGTCGGGCGGCAGTCCCGGGGGCATTGATGGCGCAGATCGTCACCGCTCGACAACGAAGAGATGGTGATGCGCCAGGGCGACTTTGCGCAGGGGGCGGCACCCACGACGTTCGGACCGAGCATTCGGGCAAGCCCTGCAAGATCCTGTTCGCATGGATCGATGGCGCCTTCGACTGCGCCATCGCCCGGCATCGCCCGGCATCGCCCGGCATTGGGCGGGCGGTGAAGGCTGGGCGCGTCGAAGCCTATTTCAATATCGCCAGCAGGTTGTTGAAGTCGTCGCTCCAGGGCCGCGAGGCTGGATAGCGATTTGCCGCCGTGGCGTAGGCGGCAAACGGCGCCAGTGCGGACGCATCCTTCGCCACCAGCACCCAGTCCGTCCTGCGCAGGTCGGAGTCGGCGGCTTCGTCGTGCAGCAGCATCGCGTGCAGGCCTTGTGCCTGCGCGATCGCCATGACCACCGGCGGCAGGTCGAGGTGGCGATTGGTAAGGTGGAATGCAAGCACGCCCCGGGGCTGCAGGTGGCGCAGATACACCGCCACCGCTTCGCCGGTGATCAGGTGGACGGGGACCGCCCCGCCGGAGAAGGCATCGATCGCCAGCACGTCGTAGCCTTGTGGCGGCTCATGCTCCATGGCCAGCCGTGCATCGCCGCCGACTTCCTCCACCCGCGCTGCGCTGTCCGCCAGGAAGCTGAACTCGCGGCGCGCGAGATCAAAGACCTGCGGGTTGATCTCGTAGAAACGATAGGTGTCGCCGGCGCGGCCGTAGACGGCCAGCGTGCCTGCACCCAGCCCTACGAGGCCGACGCGGGCCGGGCGATCGGCCGGCAGCGCCAGCAGCGCCCGCCCGATGCCGGAGGTGTTGCCATAGTAGGTGGTGGCCTCGCGCCGACGCGAGGGGTCCAGGTACTGCTGGCCGTGCTTGACGCCGCCGTGCAGCAAGGTGCGCCGCGCGTCGCGCGGCCCGTCGCCGGGTACGTCGTAGGTTTGCAGCGTGCCGTAGAAGTTGCGTTCGACGATGCGCGATTCGGAGGTGTCGCTGCGTACCTGCCATGCCAGCGCGGCGGCGCAGCCGACACCCAGGCCAAGCGCGACGCCGAAGGCTGCGCGGCGCCTGCCGGCGACGGCCATCCCCAGCGCTGCGGTGAGGGCCAGGCCGATGCCGAGTTCGTAGGTCGACGGCAGCAGCACCGGCGCGCCCAGCCCGACGGCGGCGCCGCCGAGCGCACCGCCTGCCGACAGCATGAGGTAAAAGCGCGTCAGGTACTGCGGAGCAGGGCGCCGTTGTGCCATCTCGCCGTGCAGCACCATGCACAGCACGAACAAAGTGCCGACGTGAAGCGCCACATCCTCGACGACGCCGCTGCCGATCGAGGTAACCAGGCTCAGCGCCGAAAGCGCCAGTGCCGCTGCGCCCAAGGGCAGCCATAGCGCCCGTCGGTACCAGCGGTCGCTCTCGAAGCAAAGGATGAAGGTGGCCAGGTAGACGGTCAGCGGCAGGATCCACAGGAACGGGATCGATGCGACGTTGTGGGTGATCTGGTTCGTCACCGCCAGCAGCATCCAGGAGCCCATCGCCGGCAGTGCCAGCCACAGCGCCTGGCTGCGCCGGCTGGGTGCCGCAGCGGGTGGCTGCGGTGCGGCTGTCGCGGCCACCGACGCTGCCGGCTGCAGCCGCAGGGCCTGCCATGCGCAGGCGATGCACAGCAGCGCGAAGATGGCGTAGGCGGCGGACCAGGCGAGCGCCTGCGTGCGCAGCGGCAGCCACGGCTCCAGCGCCACCGGGTAGGCCAGAAGGGCCAGCAGCGAGGCGGCATTGGACAGCGAAAACAATCGGTACACGCGCGACGCCCAGGGTGCACGCGCCACCCATGCCTGCAGCAGCGGCCCGGTGCTGGACAGCAGGAAGTACGGCAGGCCGACCGTGGCCACCAGCAGCCCGAGGATCAGCAGGCTGGGCTCGCTGTCGGCACCTGGTTTCCAGCGTGGGTTCGCGACGATGGGCAGCGTGGCGGCGCTGAGCAGCAGCAACGCACTGTGCCATTGCGCCTGCCGGCGCGGCGTCACTCGGCGCACCAGGTGATCGGCGTAGGCATAACCGGCCAGCAGCACGCTTTGGAAGAACACCATGCACACCGTCCACACCGCGGCAGAGCCGCCGAACCAGGGCAGGATCTGCTTGGCAACGATCGGCTGCACCAGGAACAGCAGGAAGGCGCTGGCGAAGATCGTCAGGACGAAGGGAAGCGATGCGAAAACGCGCGGCATGGGGGTCTGGATGGCAG
>Ga0316188_10000200_pt1 | contig 22490 bp, 17 predicted proteins | sample Phiworburrow1_MG_FD_204933 | JGI IMG/M metagenome (GOLD analysis project Ga0316188, IMG submission 204933) | Coastal sediment microbial communities from Maine, United States - Phippsburg worm burrow 1 | ecosystem: Environmental > Aquatic > Marine > Coastal > Sediment | place: USA: Maine... | reverse complement strand
GCCTGTACATTTAAAGAAAACCTCCGGTCTCCGGAGGTTTTTTGTTTTGGGAAAAGCTGATATTGTGGGAGAGACGAGAAGTTTATCCCGCCATAGGCGGGAAGTATCTCCGCCTTTACTCAAAGCAAAAGCCGACTTTTAGGAGTCGGCTTTTTTATTTTCGGATATCCTATAGATAAACTTTCAGGGTTTTTATAGCAATCTAATTTATTATGGGTTTCGGTTAGTATTCATATTTCAGTAACTTACCACAAAAATTGTTTTAAAGATAATGAATCCGGAAAACCCTGATTTTATTAGATATCGACAAGCATTACAAAGCTCACCTTTTTTTGAGGATTCAAGTATCGCTTCAATTGATAAGTTATTGGGCTTAATGGTAGCTGAAAATTGGAATGTAAAAAGTTTTAAAAGTAGCTTTGAGGTGTCTGCTATATTTCATTTTATTGTTTCTGGTCGAATTAAAGTATTTAAATCGAACCCCGATTCAGGTAGGGAGCATACCGTTTTTGTTTTGTCCGAGGGAGACGTTTTTGATGTGTTGTCTTTGCTCGATACTAAGCCACATAATGTTTATTGGGAAGCACTGGATGCCTCAGAGATCTTAAAAATATCTATGAACCAAATGCGCGATTGGATCAATGAATATCCGGTGGTACACAAGGCGATATTGTATTATTTGGGCAATCGAATGCGACAACTCATGGATGTGGCCACAGATGTAACCCTTCATAGCACATTGGTTAGGCTATCTTCCTTATTGCTTAAAAACATAAACGGAGAAACCCGAAAACTCGAATTGATCAATAATTTGCCCAATGAAGAGATTGCGGGCCTTATAGGCACTACAAGAGCAGTTGTAAGCAGGCACATTCAGGAACTGAAGCGTTGTGGTGCTATTTCAGTGAGTCGGAAGCAAATTAATGTCAAGAACCTGGAACTTTTGCTATCTATTGCAGAGGAAAAATATACCCCTTAAAACATTAATTCAGGCTTTCTGGCCTCAATTATTAAATAGTCTATAATTTTTATCCAACTGATTTAAGGTGAGTGCTACCTAAGTAGCTGTTTGTGTTTGCATAAAGCGATAACTTTAGAGGGTTCAGGTTGGGAAAATATCACGAAAAAACACTCCTGTAATCCCGTTTTTGAGTTGCTTTTATTCTTTTATCGATAGTCAAATAATTTTTTTGAAAATTCTGTCGATAGGTGTCCTAAGTATTTAAAAAATTGTGCTGAAAAAGAAAATAAAAAGATGATCCTGGCCAAAAAACTCCAATACATTTTTATGTCCTCGTTTTTAAAAATGGCTAGGACTAAAAGAAATATGCCAAATATCGCTGTGGCCATTACATTCAAGTCAAAATACCCTAAGGCGGCATTTGTTCGGTGGAATCAGATAGATGTTTTTAAATGGCAAGTAAATTTCAATTTAAAAGGTGATGATTTCTCAGCCTTGTTCAATAGCGATGGCAGTTGGTTGGAAACAGTTACCTTGTTGTCGTTTGACCATACCCCAAAACAAGTGCAGGAAAGTTTTGTGGTAAAATACGGCGCTGAAGGTCTTCAGCAAATTCAACATGTAAAAACACCCAACAGAGATATTTTCGAGATACAATGGAGCAATGGTGTTTTTGTTTGGAAACTTCTGTATGACATTTCAGGAAAAATCGTAGGTAAGTTAATTGTATAATCAAATGCAAAAGTAGTGTTGGTAGCGTTTCACTTTTAATAATTTAATATTAATTTCGGAAAATGAAACTAGTAATCTTATCAACAAATCATAACCTTTATTCAACCCGGAGGCTTGTTGAAGCGGGAAAAAAGAAAGGGCATGATATGCATGTTATAGACCATTCCAAATGTGATTTGGTTATTGAAAAAAGGAAGCCGGGACTTATTTATAAAGGAAAAGAAATTGAAGGAGTAGATGGAGTAATTCCCCGTATTGGGGCATCTATTACCTTTTACGGTACGGCTGTGGTACGTCAGTTTGAAATGATGAAGGTTTTCACTGCTGTAGAATCACAAGCGCTGGTACGTTCCCGCGATAAATTAAGAAGTCTTCAGATTTTATCAAGGGCCGGACTCGGTTTACCCAAGACCGTTTTTAGCAACTATTCAAAAAACGTGGGTGCAATTATCGACAAAGCGGGTGGAGCACCTGTAGTAATCAAATTGTTGGAGGGCACACAGGGCCTGGGTGTGGTTCTTGCGGACAATCGAAATTCGGCGGAGTCCATCCTAGAAGCCTTTAACGGATTACAGGCACGCGTTATCGTACAGGAATTTATCAAGGAAGCCAAGGGTGCGGATCTCAGAGCTTTTGTGGTAGATGGTGTAGTTGTGGGAGCCATGAAGCGTCAGGGCAAAGAGGGTGAGTTCCGTTCCAATCTCCATCGCGGAGGTACCGCAAACATAATCGAACTTAGTGATGAGGAAGAAAATGCAGCGATAAAAGCAACCAGGGCCATGGGGCTGGGTGTTGCGGGGGTGGATCTGTTGCAATCGGCAAGGGGACCATTGATTTTAGAGGTAAATTCTTCACCTGGTCTGGAAGGAATAGAGTCGGCTACAGGAAAGGATATTGCGGGTCAAATCATTAAGTACGTCGAACGAAATGCAGAGTAAAAAAGTTGAAGTACTTGGGCATGCTATTTCGAATGGCAAAGGAGTACAGCTTAATCTGGACATTGCCAAATTACATACAAGAACTAAAATACAGGTGCCGATTATTGTGGAACGCGGCAAAAAAGAAGGCCCTACATTGTTAATTACTGCAGGCATTCATGGCAATGAAATAAACGGTATCGAAATTGTACGCCAGTTGATATCCAAAAAATATAATAAACCGGAATATGGCATGGTTATCTGTATACCCGTAGTCAATGTATTCGGGTTTTTAAATCAAAAACGACAATTTCCGGATGGCCGGGATTTAAACAGGGTATTTCCCGGTAGTGCAAGGGGTTCTTTGGCAAGTAGGTTTGCTTATCATATTGTAAAAGAAATAGTTCCTCTTGTTGATTACTGCATTGATTTTCATACAGGTGGTGACAGCCGCTTTAACACCCCACAGGTTCGGGTAGGCGCTAACGATATTGAAAGTATTGAACTGGCAAAAGCCTTTGGAGCTTCTTTTATTATAAAATCTAAACGACGTGAAAAATCCTTTAGGGAGACCATGCACAAGCTTGGGAAAAAGGTGTTGCTTTTTGAGGGAGCAAAGGCATTGTACATTGATAATGATGTCACCAAAATTGGAGTTGGGGGCGCACTTAGGGTAATGCAACATTTAGGTATGCGAGATTTTACCAAAGAATTACCCCAATGGGATACTAAAGTCACAACTCCTGTTATAATTAATTCATCTGTATGGATACGGGCAAAATATTCAGGATTGTTTCATCCAATGATACAATTGGGCCAATTTGTAAACAAAGGAGATTGTTTGGGGAGTATTTCGGACCCCTTTGGCTCTTTTGAACGGAAGATAAAATCGTTGTACGCAGGGTACGTAATTTGTATAAATGAGTCACCCATTGTAAATCAGGGCGATGGGATTCTTCATATATCAAAAGATTGAAAGTTTTAAATATTTTAGGCCTATAGAGCATATAGTTTTAGAATAACAGGTAGAAAGTTCAATACAAAAACTGATTTAACAATACTAAATCTGAATTGAACGACACTATTTATAGAATACAGATGTTTCCGGGAAAGAGAAGGAAACTGATATAATTTTGAACCAACATTAACAACATAATGGGACAACTAAATGACTTTTTAAACTACACCTTCAGTCTTGGCCAGGATTTGCAGATTACAGTGAAGGCAATTATTTTTCTTATTATTATTTTATTAGTGACCTCACTGATTCTATCTATTCTTAAGAGGATTGTTACCAGACAAATGCCTGATGAGAATAAGGGAAAGTTTGACACCGTTTTTTCCTTCTTCAAATACTTCATATTTCTTGTGGTATTCTTTTTTTCATTAGATAATATCGGAGTAAACATAACGGCAATTTTCGCTGCTTCGGCAGCCTTATTAATAGGGGTCGGTTTAGCATTGCAAACACTTTTTCAGGATATTATCTGTGGTATTTTTGTACTACTTGATAAAACTGTACATGTAGATGATGTAATAGAACTGGATGGCAAAATTGTTAAGGTTACCGACATTAGCTTAAGAACGACCAAGGGTATCGATCTGGAAAACAAAGTTTTGATTATACCAAACCACACTTACCTATCCAATACACTTTACAACTGGACCCAGAATGGCAATATAACCCGTGAAAACATAACGGTGGGCGTAGCCTATGGCTCTGATGTATTACTTGTTAAAGAATTGTTATTAAGGGCAGCACACAGCACAAAGAGAGTTTTAAATACTCCTGAACCTACTGTTTTTTTTACTGAATTCGGGGATAGTTCGTTAAACTTTAAGCTGGTATTTACCATTGAGGATAGTTTTCAGGCGGTTCATCCAAAGAGTGAACTCCATTTTGAAATAGATCGTCTTTTTAGAGAAAATAAGGTAACCATTCCTTTCCCTCAGAGAGACGTCCACCTCTTTAATCACTAATTGATACATATGGCTTCAGAATTCCAATTGCGTCCTGACAAGTATTATTTATGCGAAGAAATAGGTCTACCCCATAATTAACTTTCTAAGAGTATTCTAAGAGTAAAAAAATGAAATTCAATACAAAGAATATTTTCAAATCAAGAACCATGTCAAGAATTGTAAAAAAGCGGAAGGAAGATATAGGTCTTTCACCAGACGATATATCATTTAGGGGAGAACAAAAGATGGATAAGATTTTGCTTCGCCTCATTGATTTTGATGCCGAAAATCTTGAAGAAAAAGTTGTCGAAAAAATTGATACGTTACTTGAGTTTCAAAAAAAACCAACGGTCACCTGGTTCAATGTCGATGGTCTGCATGACACGAAAATCATCGAAGAGATTAGTGAAGGTTTCAATTTTGACAAACTTGTTCTTGCAGAAGTCATGGATACGCAGGCAAGACCAAAAATTCATGATTTTGGGGATTGTATTCTACTTTCAATTAAAATGCTCCAACAAAATGAGGAAAATAGTCTTATTTCTGTCGAAAATTTGAGTGTTGTATTAACCGAATCAGTATTGCTGTCTTTTCAGGAAAAAAGAGGGGATGTTTTTGAACCCGTACGTGAGCGAATCAGAAATCAAAAAAAACGAATCAGAACTGGTGGCACAGATTACCTGGCCTTTGCATTATTGGACATTGTTGTTGATAATTATATCTATATAGTGGGTGTACTCGGTGAAAAAATCGAGACATTGGAAGAAACTTTATTGCAGGAACCGAGAAAAAGTGTAATCGATGAAATTTACACCTATAAGAGGGAAATGAATTTCTTGAGAAAAAACATCACCCCTGCTAAGGAAATGATTCTGGCCTTATCCAAAATAGAATCTGAATTGATCAAGGAAAGCTCTCATATCCATTTTAAGGAATTGCTGGACAACATTAATCAAGCGATCGATTCATCAGAAACGTATCGCGAAATTCTTTCCGATCAGTTGAATATTTATCATACAACCATTAGTAGTAAATTAAACGATGTTATGAAATTCTTGACCATTTTTTCGGTCATATTTATTCCCTTAACTTTTATAGCAGGTATATACGGTACTAATTTCGATGTAGTGCCCGAGCTAAAATATGAATATAGTTATTTTATTATGTGGGGTGTTATGATCATACTTGCCTTAGGAATGCTTGTGTATTTTAGAAAAAGAAAATGGTTGTAGCAACTACTTTTAAAAATGAAAGTGGTCACAACAGGGTTTACAACAATTTAAGCCTGTGATCATAAATTATAATAACAGCCGCAAGGCTGCCCTGAACAGTACAAAAAAGTAAATCGAAAACCGATGAAAAACCTTTATAAAGTTGAGCGTTTGAATTTCAAAACCATTCATGAATTACCTAATTCCTGGACGAATCAAGATTTTATAAACCTGCTGGAAATCATGGATTATGGGGATGTCTCTGAATTAGCGCCGGAGGAGTTAAAAGAAATGTGCCTTATGTCATTAACCGACAACGACCCGGAGGATGCGGCCAAAATAGTTCTGGAATATATTTTTAAGGGTAGGTTGACCAAGGGTCAAATTGAAAACCTTTCTAACGAAATGTTGGATGAGAAAATGTGGGAGGAGTATGCGGACCTTGCCCTTCATGAGGAGTTTTTTAATGTAAACCAGTTACTCTATGACGCCTATAATGGAAAGTTTCCCCAACCAGATGCGGTAAAATTTCAGGTCAGGGTAACTGCAGTCCAAAATGATGGCTTATTGGTTTTTAAGGATTTTCCGGAGGCAGCTCTTATTCGGCTTTTGGTTGCTGGAATGCCGGATAATACCTTGATATATAGATTGTTCGAAGAACAAATCGATGGGGAGGACTTTAAAGATGCCAGGGATATTATATGGCAGCTTAAAGCTGAATCTACTGGTAATCAAGAATTGGTTTTTGACATTATTTCATCAAATTATTGGTTTTACGACTTCAAATACGTAGTAGGTTATGAAGCAAATACGCATGCCGATGAAATATCTGATACAGCCAATTGATTTAGAAAGCTTAACCAAACTAAGGGGGATGCTATTTTATGAATTTTGAGAACAAAGTATTCACAAACAGGATATTGCCGATTTTATCATATCCTTCAAATAGTTCAATAGCTTTTTCGGTTTTCATCGTACTACTATGAAACCCTATCAGCGTAAGATCTGCGTCAATTGAATACTCATTTATCAGGGTTTTTCTGCGAATACCTGCCTCAATTGGCAGTACGCTAATATTATTGGCAGAAATAGGTAATCGACCGCTTGCGGTAAGTTCCGTTAAATATTCCTGTTCGTGTTTCAAATCTTTTTCAGGAAATGTGGCGAAAATTTTAATTTCCCCTTTTTTCCAGTCGGGATGCCCAAGAATGATATATGAAAGCAAAATCATTAAGTTGGCATTCTCATAATCTTCCTTTCTAATCCATATATGGATATTTTTTTTATAGCCAAATCCTCTGTCCGAACTGGCAAGAATGCAAAGGTCATATGCTGCAACTTTTAATACACTATAGTTTGCTATTATCTCCGACAGCCATTCCCTTTCTCCCTTTTTAAACTCAAAGAGCATTGTGTTATTTGGCTGTCCTGAAATGCCCGGTTGCTGTATGGCTTGTGCAATGGCACCGGTATTGGAGGGGGAAATTATAGTTTCCAAAAAAACATTCGATTTACTGGAAGAAGCTATTTTTATAAGCTTTTGCAACTTATTTTCTGCATCGGCCTTTAATTCTTTGGATAAATACCCCTGAACAAAATGAATATAGGTGCCAAAACCATAACGATAGGATATCCACTTCATAATTTCCAAAGCACTGTATCTTTCGAAACTTTCTTTTGATAAACAGATGACCGCAGGACGCCAGTATTCTTCTGCAGTTTCCTTTTCTGATTTTTGAAGAAATACCTGCATGGTTCTGCTGAACTGATACATAACACCCTGGAAAATTTTTGCCATACCTTTTTTGTTACTACTTCTAAAAGTGATATAGAAGTATAGCAACACCATTACCAATATTGCAGCAATGGCATAAACTGTATTTATTTTAAACATCAAATAAATACACATTATGGCTCCGAAAAGCGATAAATACCATTTTGACTTGAACGAGGGTCTATAGGAAGGATCCGCGGCAAAGTGTTGCATAAATGAGATCAGGCACAGTGACCCGTAAGTCACCATAAAGAACATTGAGATTATTTCCGCCACTGCATTCACATCGCCCATAAGTACAAATATCAATGCAATAGCACTCGTAAGAATCGTGGCATTTCGGGGTTCATTGTTTTTTTTGGTTCCTTTGGCCAGCCAGAAATTGACAAATTTGCTCGGAAATACTCTATCACCTCCAATAGCCTGTAAAGTCCTTGGAGCCACCATAAAAGAACCAAGAGCAGAAGAAATAGTCGCCGCTGCCAATCCAATCGGAATTATTGGCCCCCATATTGCAATTTGGCTCATAATGAGCTGGTCATTGACCAAATCCCCGGGGCTTGCCGAAGAAGCTAATTTATAGGCAATAAATACATAGATTATCATACCCACAATGGTAGCAGAAAGCGTCCCTATAGGAATAGACTTTTTGGGATCACGCAAATCCCCTGATAGGCCAACACCTGCAGTCATACCAGTAAAAGCAGGAAAGATAATGGCAAAAACATAAAAAAATCCTTTGTCCGGAGATATGTTTTTAAATAGTAATGAGCTGTCAAAAGTTTCGGAATAGGATGTGGAGCCCATAAAAAAAAGCACCAATGAGATAGCCAGAATAGTGACCACTACGTACAAAGCTTTCATTCCAAGATTAGCCCCCTTAGACACCATTAACCAAATTAGGAGAAGCAAGGCAGGGATACTGAAAAGCCGGTTATCATATAATACATAACCAAATTCTGCCGCAACCCACGGTTTAATGGCTTCAAATGCTTCTGCGAATGCGATAACGTAAAATGCCACACTAATGGCCTGTGAGAGGTATAATGTAATACCGATAGCTGCTCCTATATTGACCCCAAAAGAGCGGGAAATGATAAAATACTCCCCTCCACCCTCTACTTTTTGATTCGTAGCAATTTCAGCCAATGCCATAGCCGTCGAAAAGGTTACCATATGACCTATAAGTATGATTAACAGGGTTCCTGTAAAACCCACAGAGCCCACGGCAAATCCAAAACGCAAAAACATTACAGCACCCAAAATGGTTGATATAGCCGTCAAAAATACGGGCAGGGTACCAAAATTTGATTTATTTGAAGCAAGCGTATCGGACATATTCCTATTTTTTAAATATTCAGGCACAGGCTTTTAATTATCATAGTGAACGTATTGGCATTGACAAAATACGTTGCCCTGAATTCAATAAAAGCATTTTATTCAATACGGGATGATTTTCAACTACTTTTTTTATTCATCTATTTCTTCGACTCCTCTAATCCTATTAACTTCTACATAAAGATAATCCAAAATGCACTGATAATGGGTGTTTTCGAAATCAGGCTAACGATAGCTCGAAATTCGTAACTTTTGATTATTGAAAGGCTTTTGGCAGAGAAGCCTGTAAAAAAATTAACTCCCAATCTGTGCCAGCGCAGCTGTACCTAAAAATACTTCTTTCCATGGGAAAGGGGAAAATAAGTCTGGTTCAAATGAACTGCTCTCGTATTATAATTTACCATTTTTTTTTCAATTTAATAGGCATTTAAGTTCGACCTTTGTAATTATTCCCAAATGATATGACATCAACATGAGATTATGATTAAACACAAAATATTCCTCTTAACTATACTTCTTTTTTCCGCAGTTATTTATGCTCAGAATAATGAAAATAGCAATATCAAGGTGAAAATAGCCGCCTACAAAAATGATATTCGGGGCCCTTATAAAGATATCCGTTGGTTTTGTACCGATGGCAGCATACGAGCACCAAAAGACCCTTGCCCGGATAATATAGGACCCGGAGTGCAACATGCCCGTTATAAGGATGAAGTAATTGCACTGTCAAAAGAAAAGCATATTTTTTTAGGACAAATTTTAGCAAATACTGAGCCAAAAGATTTCTGGGACATGGATAACAACCACTCCCGGTTAAAGCAATACCAGCTGGACAAGTACCTGCGCACAATTGATAACGGTTGGATCCTGCAAAAGGGACAATTTTACAGAGGTGCTGTTCAATCAGAAGATGAGGAAGCCTGGGGTGTCGATTTCTATAAATGGCTGTTAAAGGACGATAGGAATCTGACGCAGAACTATTTTCTAACTCGCCAGTCGTTAAAGGATATTCCTCATAACGGGGATAATAATTTGGCGCAGGACATAAGAAGCCAATCAAAGGTTATTTCGGACTCCTTACCTTCTTTTATGGATTTGCGCGTTAAAATTCACGGGCAACCTGAATTTACCGATATCCAAAAAGTAAGGGATTTTAAAAAAACCAACTCCAATAAACTGACAGCTTCCCTCGCCAGGCAAATTGACGCACTGCTTGCCACCATGACGGATTTCTACAAGCCTATTGATGTAGCCTCTTTTGAGGCTAAAACTTCTTTGCTAAAAAATTCGCCTATTGGTGCGTCCATACAAAAATATGTGATGATCAATGTGGGTGATGTGTCTCCCGAAACACTAGTTCCCGCTACGGCAGAATTGTTATTTCAGATTCGGGAAGCTTTGCTTGCCGAAAAAAATCCTGCCGCCAGATTGCAGTTATTGGATATTTCTTTAAAGCTGGAAGAAATCATTTTTAAGAATGCCCCGCAATGGGAAACAGATACCATCAAAGAGTTGTTGACCAAAATCTGTTATCTGGGCATGGGCACTGCAGGCGCAGGTTATCTTGAAATTTGGGAATGGGAACAGATTCAGGGAGCAATGAACGCTTATGAAACCGATAAATTAACTTTAGAAGAACTGACTACCGTTTTGGAAACTGCAAGGGGTCAGGTAGAGTGGAGTGCCAGTATGGTCAAAGCCAATTATCAGGAAGTCGTCGACCTTTATGGCGCATTCGAGCCCAAGGCCTACGGATTTATTGATGATAAAATACGAGGTTCCATTGCGCTCTATTTGGGCAAAAGTGTTGGTGATTTGGGAGATTTTATAGCAAAAGAATCGTCGTTGACCAATAAAATGATGGATGTTCAGAACCAAAGTTCAGTACGCGGGTTGAACCCCGGCTATGCATTTGGCGAATTGGTGGTTATAGGTGGTTCTCCTGATGATGTTGAGGTCTCGTCTGATAAAATTTATATTTTTCAGCGTCCGCCTTCTGATTTAAAACCGGTTGCTGGCATAGCTACCGTAGCTGAGGGCAATATGGTTTCGCATGTGCAATTGTTGGCTCGAAATCTCGGTATACCCAATGCCGCAATTTCGGATGAAAACCTGCAAAATCTACAAAAATATGATGGTCAAAGGGTTTTTTATGCTGTTTCCAACAAAGGTAATGTTATTGTAAAACTCGAAGCCAACATGACCGCTGATGAACGTGCTCTGTTTGCCAAAAAAGTGCGAAAAGAAGAAAAGATTGCCGTGCCAATTGAAAGCATCCGCTTAGATGAGGTCAATATTTTAAACCTGCGTAATGTTGATGCCGGTGATTCAGGAAAACTATGTGGGCCAAAGGCGGCTAATCTTGGGCAGTTGAAAGAGATGTTTCCCGATAAGGTGGTAGAAGGTTTGGTTATTCCATTCGGGATTTTCCGGGATCATATGGATCAACCGATGCCCGGACAATCGGTTTCCTATTGGAAATTCTTGAACGATATGTTCGCCGAGGCAGAAATGATGAGAGGCCGATCTATCCCTGAAAACGAAGTGGAAAACTTCCAACTACGGCAATTGGAAATCTTGCGTGACGCTATTAAAAAAATTGAACTTAAAGCGGATTTTTTAGCTGAACTTGAAAAAGGATTTACAGATATTTTAGGTAAAAGTTTAGGTGAAATCCCTGTATTTCTGCGAAGCGATACCAACATGGAAGATCTAAAGGATTTTACCGGCGCCGGACTTAACCTGACCATTTTTAATGCAGTTGATAAAGATAAGATTATTGCGGGAATCAAAGACGTTTGGGCATCGCCTTATACGGAACGAAGCTTTAAATGGCGTCAGAAGTATCTGTTGAATCCGGAAAATGTATTTCCATCCATATTGGTTATTCCCAGTGTAGATGTTGATTATTCAGGGGTTTTGATAACCAAAGGAATCAGTTCTGGCAATGACGAAGATTTGACCATAGCCTTTAGTCGAGGTGCCGGGGGTGCGGTGGACGGGCAGGCTGCAGAACAGTATTTAATCAAAGAAACAGTGGGCTACCAGCTTTTGGCGCCAGCCAGGGAAGCCTATCACAATACCTTGCCCAAAACCGGTGGAACAGGGAAAAAACTGGTCACTTTTGAAACTTCCGTATTGAACGAACGGAATATCAACGAGATTCGTGAATTTGCGAAGACCATACGCAAAACCCTGCCTGAAGCTACAAAATCAGATTATAAAGGGGCCTATGATGTGGAGTTGGGTTTTAAGAATGATAAATTGTGGTTATTCCAAATCCGTCCTTTTGTTGAGAATAAAAAGGCCTTGAGTTCGGGGTATTTGGAATCCATTACACCAAAAATCGATAAGAAAAAGGAAATTGCACTTTCCACTAAGCTCTGACAATGAAAAAAACCAGTATTATACTAGTTCTCTTGATTTCAGTGGGATTCACCACTATGGATTATTACCCAATCGATGGCTATGAACACACAGGCATCAAACGCCTGAAGCGTTTAGAGCTCATCAAAAGTGGCGAGATAAAGGAGGCCTCAAAGCTACCTGAGGGGGCAATGAAATCCTGGAGTGAAATACAATTGAATCTGGTTTCAAATGCTGCGGACAGTGTTGGTGCTTTTCTGGTGCCCGATAAGAATTTCCAGCAACAGATCGGTTCGGTATTCAAAGGATTGCCAAAGAGTTATTCCCTTGCCGTTCTTGATATTTCGAATACGGATAGTGTTCGCTACGCTGCCAGAAACGAAACAGCAGGCTATCAGCCGGGTAGCGTGGGAAAATTGGCTGTGTTGAATGGATTATTTACCCAGTTGGCTAAAATCTATCCAGATTCCTGGGAAAAGCGCACCGAATTGTTGAGAAACAAATCTGTCAAGGCCGGAGTTTGGGGATTGACGGATGAACATACCATTCCCATATACAACATTGAAAAGAAGTCCCTGGTGAAGCGACAGGTCATTGCAAGTGACGTTTTTTCCCTCTACGAATGGGCGGACCACATGCTATCTGTCAGTAACAATGGAGCTGCAAGTATAGTATGGCGGGAAACGCTATTAATGGCCGCATTCGGAGAAAAATATCCTGATTTGTCCCAAGAAGAAGCTGACATATATTTTAAGGAAACACCGAGAAAAGAGTTGACCGATTTAAGTAACGATGTAGTCAACCTGCCGTTGCGGGATTTGGGTATTACAGCAGAAGAATGGCGGTTAGGCAGTTTCTTTACCAAAGGGGCAAATACTTACGTGGGTGACAAAGGGGGGAGCATTGGTACACCGATTGGGCTTATGAAATGGCTGATTCAATTAGAGCAAGGTAAAGTGGTGGACGAGGAATCAAGCCTTGAAATGAAACGCCTCATGTATATGACCGATCGAAGAATACGCTATGCACAATCTCCGGCATTAAAGGATGCTGCCGTTTATTTCAAATCAGGCAGCCTGTATAAATGTGATCGTTCTAAAGGCGAAGCATGTGAGAAATACATGGGTAATGTGACCAATTTCATGAACTCCGTCATTATTGTGGAGCATCCCGATAATTGCAGGTATATGGTGGTGTTGATGACGAACGTATTGGGCAAAAATTCAGCAAGTGATCATATGTATTTGGCAGGCAATATTGATAAGATTATAAGAAAGTAAAATAGTTACTCAGATCATTGACTCCAGGGCATCTTTTGCAAAAGCCCTTACTTTAAGGTCGTCACTTTTGCTCTCCTGTTCTAAAATTGGAATATACTTCTTCTCCTGTTGTTGTTTGATCAAATACAGTACCGCAAGTTTGACCTTTAGGTCATTTCCTTGCAGCAGCAATTGAAAACATTCGTGTTCCGTGGGAATTTTGTGTTTTATCTTTTGCAGCACTTCTTCTGAAGAAATGTCCAATGCAGACTCCTCGATGATTGGTAATAGTGTGCGTTTTAGGTTTCCTGACAATAGATTATCCAGAAATTCGATGGCATTGGTTCGCGCTATCTCTTTATCGCTTAAAAGACTTTGATACGCTATTTCCACATCCCTTTGTACATATTTAAGTCCTAATAATTTGAATATTCGTTCCAGGCCAGCATCCAATCTGCGTTCTAAAAGTTCTAGCAAACTGGCTCTTGCATCCCGTTCTTCAAGGCTTATTTCTTTGTGAGATCTTTTACGATTTCTGTAAGCCACTATAATTTGACTGTGCATGGCTGATAGTGTCAAATGATATAATTTACATTCATCGTATATCAAAGCTACAACTCTGTAGTTGTCAAATATTAGTTCATAATTGCTTTTGCGAAGATCGCTCAGGGCTCTAATGACTTCAAGCCGAATGCTTAGGTCGGGATCATTCAGCAATTCAAAAAGATGGGTTACAGCAGCCTGCGAATTAAAAGATTTCATCGCCATGGGGATAAAACGGCAGGTCTCGATGGGCGCCAAGCGTTCTTTTGCCGATTGGGTCAAAACAGACAACATGGTATTGCCGTAGTTGCGTAAGGCATCAATAGCGATCCAACGGTATTCTTTCTGGGGTAAAAATGCAATCAAGTCCTGTACCAGGACCTCACTCAAACTTAATCCTGCCGATTCAATAGCTGCACCTACTACCTTTGGGTCCGAATTTTTAAAATGCTTTTTAATAAAGGAATAAAACTGGTTAATGTTTGAATGTCCAATGGTCTTCAGTAGTAACGGCAGGGTACTTGCATCACCCGTACCGGCAGTATGGGCATCGATTTTTTCCTGTATCCGCCTTTTTAAGTTATAGATCGCCTTTAAAGAGTGGTTATCACGAGTTTCCCTGGCAAGGCAGAACAAAGCTGCATCGGCAAGACGACTATTTTTATGATCCAGATAGGTATCGAAAACCATTTGGCTGTTTTTTTGGGCATGCATAATTAAATAATCCAGGGTGGCTAGGGTAAGATTGTCATCATGTGTAGATAGTAGTTCATTGACATTGCTGACCATTGCACCGGGATTCAAAAAGTAAAGATTCTTAATGGCCTCGGCACGAACCTTGGTCGATGGATGTTCCAACAAAGCCTGTACATCTTTTAAAAATCTTTTATCATTGATTTCCATCAACTTACCGAGCATGAATATGATTTGTTCTTCAGTTCCATTTTGGAAAACCGATTGCATCCCTTTAATAACTGAAACTTTTTTTGTGTTGACGTCCAGGGTTTTATTTGTTTTTTCCGTAATGTGTAAAAGGTTATTTCTGAACGTTTTAAAATATTCTTTTCGGACCTTAAAAATGAAGAATACCCATACGACCACCAAAATGAGTATAATACCAACAATATAAACAGAAGGCAGGGCAAAAGCCTGAACAATGAAGATCAGGACAAAACCAGCCAGGCCTGTAGCAATACTGTCCACAACCACATCTATAAAAGATTTGGTCTTGTTCTTTAAATCGAAAGGCAGTGGTAGCGACAAAAGTTCTGTGGCGCTTTTGTGTACCGATTGTTTTAAGATACCATCCATGGCCTTGATTACAATAACAACCGAAAGTTCCGGCATTATAAAAAACATGGCAGCTCCCAGGAAAATACCAAAAGGTAATAAGAAAAGGGAAAAACCAACTCCCCAAATACCGACAATGCGTTGTGTGAAAAACAGCTGTACCATAAGCGACAACAGGTTAAAGGTAGAGAACCAAAAGCCAAAGAAAGAAGTCAGTTCCTCGGTGTCTGGAATCGCCGTTGAGGCGAAATCACTGAAAAGATAATCCACCAATTTAGCGACCAGGACACTAACCGCAACGATCAATGAGATGTAGGTAAGATGTTTGGACTTTTTAATAAGCGCAAGGGGTTTTTCAGAAAATGATACTGTTCTTTTTTTCTGCTTGTAAATATTTAATTTAGCTACCCTAAGACCCCAGATACTGCGCAATAAAGGAATACAGAACAATAACAAAAGAGCTGCCAGGAAAAGCAGTATTTCACTGTCCACAAAAGGTGCCAGCAAGGATGTGGCATAACCTCCGAAAATGCCCCCGAGGATAGCCCCAGAACCTATAAAGCCAAAAAGGCGTTTGGCTTCGCGAACGTTAAAAACCATGTTGGCCAATACCCAAAATTGAGATGCCGATAATACGGCATAGATCGCGACCCACACATAAAAAAAGTACAATACCCAACCATTGGCCAGATTAAACCTTAGGAGTAACCCCAGGCATATTAGCACCGTAACCGAAGAAACGAGCGTCGTTTCAATAATCTTGCGAAGTGAGAATTTGTTCAGAGCCTTTGAATAGGCAAAAGAACTGACAATAGCTGTCAGAGCAACTAACAGGAAGGCAATGGGTAGTTGTTCTACGCCTATTTCGGATAAGAAAAGCGCATTAACCGTTGGTTTGATTACCAGCAGTACTGCGATAATCAAAAAGATGTAAGCAGTCATTAAAAAGGAAACCTTGAATTCCCCTTCCCGAACGTCGAACACTTTTTGGATTATGGTTCTTAGCATAGCTGCCTTTGAATCATTTTGACTATCTGCTGGTCAAATTTACTCCCTCTTTCAGGACTTTTTCTACAGGTTTTACCAAATTCCGGATAATCTCCTCGCCCTGGGCATCATCCACCAGGGCAACCAGAATATAGCGTCTGTTAGGGTCTTCGCCCCAGACCAGGATAGAGTCCGAGTGGAATGTTTTCCAGGAGCCGGACTTTCTAAAAAGCCTTGCCTTTGGGGCAATTTGGTCCAGGGTATTCACGAACTTGTGGTGTAGCTCGGGATTTTCCATGATGTCCAACATTTGCTTGGAACGGTTTTCGTTTACCAATTTGCCATTAGCCAATAGGTAGTAGTACCGACATACTTGCGTAACCGAAGCAGCATGACTTAAGTTCTTCAGGGGTTCCCGATTGGTATTTCCACCCCCGCCATAGCGCTTGCCTACCCAAAGGCCACCACCTTTTTCTTCATCGTAAAACTCATATTTTGGGTCGATCATTACGGATTCGATTTTTTCATAACTCAGGCGGTCTATCATTCGTGTAGATGCCTCGTTGTTTGATTTGCTGATCATCAACCGCATGTCTTTATCAATTTCGGCCGTTTCTTTTAGTTCCCCTTTTTCAAAGGCGTCCATGGCAGCGAGAAGGATAGCTATTTTAGGCAGACTCGCAGCATACATCATGTAGTTACCGTTGACGCGGGCAAAACGTACTTTAAGAGGGTCACTTAAATCGACAATGCCGACAGACATTTTATTTTGGTCGATCAATTCTTTCCAATGCGGATGGTTTCTCAATTCATTTTCCAGGTTCCCCTGCAGCGTGGTGTCCACCAAATTCCTCAAAGGCATAATCTTCGAATCGTCAATTTGGATGGGTAACTCATTTTGGGCTACCAGGCTCCCGGCGGTCAAAAAAAGTAAAAAGGCAAATCTTAATTTTAAGTTCATTGAAAAAAAAGGATTTAAGAGGTCAAATATATATCATATAACGCTTCATTTACTGTTAATATTAGTCTAGTGCGTTTTGGCGGACAATTAAGTCAAATTGGGATTCGCGAATTGTTGCAAAGTAAAAATATGTTAATTTTTTAGCACATAATTAGAAAGAACTGACGTAGAAACCTTATCTACTTCCCCTAGATTTCAGCTTATAACAAATCTATGGATTTCAATATGTCATGACTACTACTTAAGTAGCATATTGAACTGAATTCAAATCCTATTTTGGAATTTTCTTTACCGGATTATTTACTAATCCAGTACTTCTATATGCAGGTTCGTTCTTAGTTCAGAGGAGGCATCGCCACGCACCGTTCCGGAGACCGGCATTGTATGTGCATAGTGACTACTTGAAGCTACCGATATATGGGTGTGTGCTGTTACGATACCATTACTGGGGTCGAAACCGATCCAACCGGCACCGGGCAAAAACACTTCCACCCATGCATGAAGTTCATACTGTGGATTTTCAACATCAACATAATAGTAACCACTGACAAATCGTGAGGCGATACCCAAAGTGCGCAACAGCTGAATTTGCATCCAAACCAAATCCCGGCATGAGCCTTTTTTGATATTGAATGTTTTATCCGGTTCAAAAGGAATTCCCTCTTCGCGCGACTCTACGATAAAACTATCATGGATCTGTGTGGTAAGTTCGGTCAGAAAAAATAAGGTGTCATTTTTATTTGAAGTGAGTATAGCCTTGCCGTACATAAGTAATTCCTGATTTATAGGGGCAGGATTTAGATACTTCTGAAGCAAATGCTGTAATTCATCCGAATAGGAAAAAGGAATAGTACTGAATTCAGGCGGATGAATCAAAAAATTAAATGGGTTGTATGGGTTGCTCCTCAAAACCGTCTCTGACCGGATGCTTATTTTTTTATGCAAGCCTTCGAACCAACAGAAATAAACAAAATTATCTTCGGCATCCAGCTGCTCTGATATTCCCGCGGGTGTTATGGATAATTTTAAGGAATGGGATTCCAGGTCAAGATGAGGTGTGTTTTTTGGCTTGAACCTGAGAAGGTGCGGCTCAAGAAAAACCCCCTCGCTAAACTCATATTCGGTTTTGTGGATGATTTTAAACCTCATAGAAGCTACGTTGGAAGGATTTCTTTTTCGTTTTCCTGATGAGAATCTTTCAACAACTTATCCATCCAGTCTTCAGGAAGGTTTTTTATAGAATTACTTAAAATACTGTCCCAAAGATTGGAGATTTTTTTAAGTTCATTTTCCTCATATCTTTTTTCTACGATATGAAAGGAATCTTTTTCGTAGGTAATCACATCAATTGGATAGTCGACATCATTGGCACTTATTCGTGTGGCATCAAAGGATAGAAATCCTGCTTTTAAGGCAAATTTAATAGTAGAATCATAGGTGATGGCACGATCCAAAATTGGCTTTCCGTAGCCGCTATTGCCAATAATCACGAAGGGAGAACCCTCAGAGACCTCTACCCAGTTGCCCTCCGGGTATAACAAATAAATTTTATGTTCATCATCATCTTGCAATTGTCCGCCAATGATTGAAAAGAGGTTAAAACTGAGGCCTGCTTCCTTCAATGAACTTTTATCTTCGTTGGCAGCTCGTTTTACTTGATCGGAGAATGCGTTTACCGCTTTGTAGAGCTTGTTAAACGATTCGTCACTTTCTTCGATAATTTCCTTGAAATACGTCAACGATTTATCCCTGACAGACCGAAGCCCGGAAGTCATGATAAAAAAAGAATGTTTTTTTTTATTGACGGTAAAGACTTTTTTAGCCTTGGTGGTTTCTGTTCCTGAAGTGATCCGTGTATCAGAGATTCCTACGAATCCTGATTTTAGTTTGATTCCTAAGCAGTATGTCATTGAATTTTGTTAAGTAAAAATGTATAGTTATTGTTGTACTTGTACTTGCGATTGTACCGCAAAGAAGGAATTATAAAAACTTATCGAAACCGCGTTCAGACGTTGTTGAAATTCATCAAGATATTCGTGAAGGCCGCTTTCAAAGATATCATTAATATCGACATATTCGAGTTCAGATTTTAGTTTCCCCAACTGCTTCTCCGCCTCATTGCTAAAGCCGCCCGTACTTCCTGTTATTTCCTGTAAAGAATGCTCCGCATTAATTAAACAGCAAAGAATGGAACGAGGAAATTTCTTGTCTAAAATTAAAAATTCAGAGATATTCAAAGCGGTTAGCTTTCCATATTTTTTCCGATACATATCATACGCGCTGACAGATTTCAACAAGGCTGCCCATTGCATTAGATCTAGCGGGCTACCAACCTCCTGAGGGGTGGCCAGCAGGATGTGATATTTTACATCCATAACCCGTGATGTTTTATCGGCACGCTCGATCAATTGCCCGATCTTACCAAAGTGCCAACCGTCATTCCTTGAAATGGTAGCATCAAAAATACCATATAGTAATTGGCAATCTTCCTTTATTTTTTTGAAGAATATTCTGGGGTCACTACTTTTCCAGTGTTTTTTTTCCAACCCTTCCTTTACAAAGAAGTAGATGGAATTGATCTGTTCCCAGACTTCTTTCGTGATTTCGGGGCGAATGGATCGGGCATTCTCCCTTGCCTTTGTAATACAACTGTAAATAGAATTCGGATTTTTTGGATCAAAGCCTAAAAAGTAAATAACCCTATGCTTATCCACAGTTTTATATAGTGATTGGTATAGTGGCCAATCACCGGTAATGACCACTAATGGCTTCCATTGTTCATCTGCATCCGGCGGAGATTCCAAAGAAAGATTGAAGTGTACGTCCATAAACCGAGCGTAGTTTTCGGCCCGCTCAATATACCGGTTCATCCAATACATTGTATTCGCTACTCTACTCAACATACGCTACTTATTTTAATTTTGAATCCAATACCCAGGTGTCCTTGCTTCCTCCTCCTTGAGAGGAATTAACTACCAGTGAACCTTTGGTCAATGCTACCCTTGTCAGGGCGCCGGGTACAATTTTAATGTCTTTTCCATAGAGAATATAAGGCCTCAAATCAACATGCCTGCCTTCAATCGCATCATCTGCCAACGTTGGTACTCTTGAAAGATTGATCATAGGCTGAGCAATGTAGTTTCTTGGGTTGTTTTTTATTTTGGCGACAAATTCTGCACATTCCTTTTTTGTGGCTTTGGGGCCTATTAACATGCCATAGCCACCTGATCCATCAGTTTGTTTTACCACCAGGGTATGTATATTTTCCAGTACGTATTTACAATCGTCTTTCTCAGCGCAGATATAGGTTTTTATATTAGGTAACAGTACTTCTTCTCCCAAATAATATTTGATCAATCGCGGTATATAAGCGTAAACTGCCTTGTCATCAGCAACACCTGCACCAGGTGCGTTGACCAAAACGACATTACCCTGGCGATAGGCTTCGAAAAGTCCCGGAGTGCCTAGCATTGAATCTTTATTAAACACCAAGGGATCTATAAAATCATCATCCACTCTACGGTAAATTACATCGATTTTTTGAAGGCCTTTGGTGGTAATCATATAAACGTAATTGTCCTTAACCACTAAATCCCGTCCCTCGACCAATTCGGCGCCCATCTGTTGTGCGAGATAGGCATGTTCAAAATAGGCAGAATTATAAATACCGGGTGTTAGTACGGCTATGGAAGCAGGGGACGCTGTGGTAAGCGACTCCAGCATATCCCTTAAGTGATGGGTGTAATCATGAACTGGCCTTACGTTAAGCCTTTCGAACACTTCCGGAAAAGTGCGTTTAAGGATTTCCCTGTTTTCGAGCATATAGGATACTCCTGAAGGGCACCTGAGATTGTCTTCCAAAACATAAAAATTGCCATCATCCCCCTTAATAAGATCGGTTCCTGAAATATGGCTCCATACATTTTTGGGGGGGTGTAATCCCATACATTCCTTAAGATATCCGGCACTTGAAAGTACAAGTTCTTTTGGAATGATATTATCTTTTAAGACTTTTTGTTCGTTGTAGATATCATTGATAAAAAGATTTAAAGCAACAATTCGTTGTTCCAAACCTTTTGTCAGCCTGTCCCATTCGGCACCACCTATGATTCGCGGTATAATATCCAAATGAAGAATCCTCTCGACACCCTGATTGTCACTGTAAACATTAAAGGTCATCCCCAGGGATAGTTGCGCCCTGTCTGTGGCGTGTTGTAAATAGTTGAGCTTTTTTTTACTCAATTTTTCTAATCGCTTCTTGAATTGTTCATAACCTGGCCTTACTCCATTGGTTTCATGGAACATTTCGTCATAAAAGCCTGTGGTTTCGTATTTCGTAAAATCTACTTTGGCCATGTCAAAGGTTTTGTTTGTTGCGTAATTAAAACACAGGTATTAAAATTTAATTCTTCGTTTGCTATGCACATTATCGTGCTAGTATAAGTTTTAAAATATAATAATAAATTATTGAGTTAATGGTTTGTAACCTGATAATAATTCAAAGAATTGAAGAGTTTTCAAATTTTGGATACTGTATTTTTGACATTGGCAACAAGATGCATGAAAAAATCAATAAACCAAACTACCTGGGTAGCAGTCCGGAGAAATTTAACACTAAATACGTATGCTATAGCATCAACTAACCATTTAATCCTTGAAGAAAACTACTTTGCAAAAATTATATCGTAAAGTTGTCTTTTCAAGGGGAATAGAATATAAAAACCGGAGGATGCAAAAAACTATCAAAGAGTTAATAGACGGACAGTCGTTGTCTAAACTGCAATATGTAACCTTTTTCGTTTGCTTTATCATGAATATTTTGGACGGGATGGATGTCATGGTGATTTCTTATAGCGCATCCACAATTGCCAAATCCTGGGAGGTAAGTCCGGAGGAGTTGGGAATTGTTTTTAGCTCGGGACTCCTTGGAATGATGATAGGAGCAATGTTTTTGGCACCTTTTGCAGATCAGATCGGTAGAAAAAAAATGATTCTGATCAGCGCTTTGTTGATGGGTGTCAGTATGCTATTGACCGGCTGGACCCAAACAGTGCCCCAATTAATATTCCTGAGGTTTGTAAGCGGGATTGGCATAGGAAGCATGTTGGCCAGTACCGCGGCATTGACAGCAGAGTATGCGCCTGACCGTAAAAGGGATTTTTGGGTCAGTTTTGTGCTGTCTGGCTATC
>Ga0316188_10000199_pt1 | contig 22502 bp, 11 predicted proteins | sample Phiworburrow1_MG_FD_204933 | JGI IMG/M metagenome (GOLD analysis project Ga0316188, IMG submission 204933) | Coastal sediment microbial communities from Maine, United States - Phippsburg worm burrow 1 | ecosystem: Environmental > Aquatic > Marine > Coastal > Sediment | place: USA: Maine... | reverse complement strand
TGCAAGGAAGATGAAAGGCATGAATTATTTCGGTTGCCGGAATTTATCCGGACTATGTCGGATAACAAATGGTTTGGCAGCAAAACAGGTCAGGGCTTCTATAAAAAGACCAAATCTAAAGACGGAAAAAGTGATATTCTCACTCTGGATCTGGACACAATGGATTACAGGCCTAAAAAGAGAGCTGATTTCGCCACTTTGGAAAACACCAAACCAATAGATAAAGTTATAGATCGTTTCAAAATTTTGGTAAATGGCAAGGATAAAGCCGGTGTCTTTTACCGAAAAAGTTTTGCAGCACTATTTGCTTATGTTTCTCACCGTATCCCTGAAATAACGGATGAATTATATAAAATTGATGATGCCATGAAAGCCGGTTTTGGCTGGGAACATGGTCCTTTTCAGATCTGGGATGCCATTGGTCTGGAAAAAGGTTTAGCATTGATTGCAGAAGAAGGTTACAGTCCGGCAGCCTGGGTTCAGGAGCTTAAGGAATCAAGCGCATCTTCATTCTACAGCGTTAAGGATGGAGCTACATATTTTTATGATATACCAAAAAAGGCCATGGGCAAAGTACCTGGCCAGGATGCCTTTATCATTTTAGATAATATTAGAAAATCTAATGAAGTATTTAAAAATAGTGGTGTTGTTATTGAAGATCTGGGTGACGGAATACTAAATGTAGAATTCCAGTCTAAAATGAATACCATTGGCGGAGATGTTTTAGCCGGTTTAAACAAGGCAATAGATCTCGCCGAACAGGATTTTCAAGGACTTGTTGTAGGGAACCAGGCAGCAAATTTTTCTGTGGGTGCCAATATTGGAATGATATTCATGATGGCTGTAGAACAGGAGTACGATGAATTAAATATGGCTATCAAATTATTTCAGGACACTATGATGCGCATGCGCTATTCTTCAATCCCTACAATCTCAGCTCCACATGGAATGTGCCTGGGAGGAGGGTGTGAATTATCACTTCATGCTGATAAAGTTGTTGCAGCGGCAGAAACCTATATCGGATTGGTAGAATTTGGCGTTGGGGTCATCCCGGGAGGCGGTGGTTCCAAGGAAATGGCATTAAGAGCTTCTGACATATTCAGAAAGAATGATGTGGAATTGAATGTACTTCAGGAATATTTTCTGACTATTGGAATGGCCAAAGTGTCTACTTCTGCATACGAGGCATATGACTTAGGAATACTCCAAAAAGGCAAGGACATTGTGGTAGTTAACAAAGACAGACAAATAGCGACAGCCAAGGCGCATGCTATACTTTTAGCGGAAGGAGGTTATACTCAGCCTATAAAAAGAAAAGATGTAAAGGTTTTGGGAAAACAGGCTTTGGGTATGTTCCTGGTAGGGACTGATTCTATGGAAGCAGGACATTACATTAGTGCGCACGATAAAAAAATTGCCGATAAACTGGCTTATGTGATGGCAGGAGGAGATTTATCAGAAGCCAGTCTTGTTAGTGAACAATACTTATTGGATTTGGAAAGGGAGGCCTTTTTATCACTCTGTACGGAGAGAAAAACATTGGAACGAATTCAACATATGTTAAAAACCGGTAAACCACTTAGAAATTAAAAAAATGAAAACAGCATATATCGTTAAGGCTTACAGAACAGCAGTTGGAAAAGCACCCAGAGGGCTATTTCGTTTTAAAAGACCCGATGAATTGGCAGCAGAAACCATTGCATATATGATGCGTGAGCTGCCACAGCTTGATAAAAAAAGAATTGATGACGTGATGGTGGGTAATGCAATGCCAGAAGCAGAACAGGGCCTCAATATGGCCCGCCTGATCTCCTTAATGGGATTAGAGATCAATGACGTTCCCGGTGTTACAGTAAACCGATATTGTGCCTCCGGGCTGGAAACTATTGGTATTGCAACCGCAAAGATACAGTCTGGCATGGCTGATTGCATCATAGCAGGTGGGGCAGAAAGCATGAGTTATATCCCAATGGGGGGGTATAAGCCAACCCCTGATTACGAAACTGCCAAAGAAGGTCATGAAGATTATTACTGGGGGATGGGATTAACTGCAGAAGCTGTTGCCAAACAATTTAAGGTTTCCAGGGAAGATCAGGATGATTTTGCATACAATTCTCACATGAAGGCATTAAAAGCACAAAAAGAAAATAGGTTCCAGGACCAAATTGTGCCTATTGAAGTGGAACACACCTTTGTAAATTCTTCAGGGAAGAAAGAAACAAATACTTACACTGTAAATAAAGATGAAGGACCAAGGGCGGACACTTCCAGGGAAGTTCTGGCTAAATTAAGACCGGTATTTGCAGCGGACGGCAGTGTCACTGCCGGTAATTCTTCGCAAATGAGTGATGGTGCGGCGTTTGTAATGGTTATGAGTGAAGAAATGGTTAAGGAATTGAAATTGGAACCAATAGCCCGTTTGGTAAACTATGCGGCAGCAGGAGTAGAACCTCGTATCATGGGTATAGGTCCGGTAAAGGCCATCCCAAAGGCACTTAAACAGGCAGGGTTAAAACAGGATGCTATTTCATTAATAGAGCTTAATGAGGCTTTTGCGTCGCAATCTCTTGCTGTTATTAGGGAATTGGACCTTAATCAGGAGCTTGTTAATGTAAATGGCGGGGCCATTGCCCTGGGTCATCCCCTGGGTTGTACGGGGGCCAAACTTTCTGTGCAATTATTTGATGAAATGCGCAAACGCAATATGAAAGGCAAATACGGCATGGTAACCATGTGTGTGGGAACCGGACAGGGCGCAGCAGGTATTTATGAGTTTTTAAATTAATAAGAAATAAAGAAATAAAATGAGCAGCGATACAATTAACAAAGATATCTTACGCGGTGGTCAATTTTTGGTTAAAGAAACTAAGTGTGAAGATATTTTTACACTAGAGGATCTCACCGAAGAGCAAAAAATGATGCGTGATAGCACCAAGGAATTTGTAGATCGTGAACTATGGGCACAATGGGAAAGATTTGAGAAAAAAGATTATGCCTATACCGAAGAATGCATGCACAAGGCTGGTGAACTAGGCCTACTGAGCATTGCCGTTCCTGAAGCTTATGGTGGTTTGGGGATGGGTTTCGTTTCCACAATGCTGGTCTGCGATTATATTTCCGGAGCCACGGGTTCATTCAGTACTGCCTTTGGAGCGCATACCGGAATAGGCACCATGCCCATTACCCTTTACGGTACTGAAGAGCAAAAAAAGAAATATGTGCCAAAATTGGCATCAGGTGAATGGCTGGGGGCGTACTGTCTTACCGAACCCGGTGCGGGTTCGGATGCAAATTCCGGAAAAACCAAGGCTGTATTGTCCGAAGACGGGAAACATTACCTGATTAGCGGACAAAAAATGTGGATTTCCAATGCCGGATTCTGTAAATTATTTATTGTTTTTGCCAGAATAGAAGATGACAAAAATATTACAGGTTTTATTATTGAAAATGATCCTTCGAATGGGATCACCCTTGGAGAAGAAGAAAAAAAATTAGGCATACATTCCTCCTCTACGCGCCAGGTATTTTTTAGTGAGACCAAAGTCCCTGTTGAAAATATGCTCTCTGAACGCGGAAATGGATTTAAGATTGCCATGAATGCTTTGAATATCGGAAGAATTAAGCTGGCAGCAGCCTGCCTGGAAGCACAAAGGAGGGTACTGGGGGAGGCAGTTAACTATGCCAATGAAAGGATTCAATTTAACACTCCTATCATTAATTTCGGGGCTATTAAGGCGAAAATTGCCCAAATGGCAACAAATGCCTATGCCGGTGAATCTGCATCCTACAGGGCCGCAAAGAATATTGAAGATAGGATAGCTATAAGGGTGGCGGAAGGAAATTCGCACCAGGAGGCTGAACTCAAAGGCGTTGAAGAATATGCTATAGAATGTTCTATTCTTAAAGTGGCGGTTTCAGAAGATGTTCAACAAACAACAGATGAGGGGATACAGATATTTGGCGGGATGGGTTTTAGTGCAGATACCCCAATGGAATCTGCCTGGAGAGATGCCCGCATAGCTCGTATTTATGAAGGAACAAATGAAATAAACAGGATGCTGGCGGTTGGGATGCTCGTAAAAAAAGCAATGAAAGGCCACGTGGATCTTTTAGGGCCTGCCACAAAGGTAGCTGAAGAATTAATGGGAATTCCTTCTTTTGATACTCCGGATTACTCAAATCTCTTTGCAGAAGAAAACGATATGATCGTGCGCCTGAAGAAGGCATTCCTGATGGTCGCCGGAAGCGCAGTGCAAAAATTTGGTACAGACCTGGAAAAACACCAGCAGGTATTACTGTCGGCATCAGATATATTAATAGAAATATATATGGCGGAATCCACCATCCTTAGAACGGAGAAAAATGCCAAGCGATTTGGAGAAGAGAACCAGGCTGCGCAAATTGCGATGTCCAGGCTCTATTTATATAATGCAGTGGATACGGTCATTCAGAAAGGGAAGGAAGCAATAGTTTCATTTACAGAAGGTGATGAACAACGCATGATGCTTATGGGACTAAAACGATTTACGAAGTACGTAAATCAACCTAATGTTGCAGCGCTTAGAACTCAGATTGCAGACAAGGTAGCCGCAGATAATGCCTATACTTTTGATTAAAAATTAATAATGGATTTTTAAGGAACAAAAAAAACCGCTCCATGGAGCGGTTTTTTTATTCATTCAAAATATACTTTAATCAACTGATGCCTAATGCTCAGAACTTAGAAAACCATAGTTCTTAGAATAGCTTAACATCTGCTCTTCAAAACTTGCCGGCTGGACTAAATCAATGGCAATTATCTCTCCCTGGTCGTCAGTTGTCGGGACCAGAACAGGGTTTACAAAACCGCTATAAGGAGCAGATTTAAACTGTTTGTTTCTATCCAACACTTCAGCATGTAACGTCTGATCTACCTTAACCCCATACCCTTCAACCAATTCCTGAGCAGCTTCAAAATCACCTTCGGACTTAATCCTTTGTGTTTCACGCAAAAGTTGTCCGAATAATTCACGCAGTTTGTTGTAATCAGTAATATTGTAATAAGTTTTGCCATTTCTCTTCACTAATTCTATAACGTTGTCCGGCTTACCCTTTTCAAATACCCATGCTGATATCCACTGCCTGTTCACCATATGATCTTCCTCCACGTCATTACCCAATTCAATTCTGACTAATTGGGTCAGCAAGCCATTTCTGATATAGCCATCGTACGAAGCTTTACCCACTTCTTCCCAGTTGTCCACCAAACCCAATTCCTGCAACTTGGGATCCATCCCAAAATACAGTCCAACCAGGTCCGCCCTTCCTTCTTCTATAGTAGATCTGTAATTTTTTAAAGTCTCCTTTGGCTGGCCCACACCAGGATTTATTTGTCCCGAGGCATGACCTATCACTTCATGTAATGCGGTATGCAATTTATCTGCAAGTTTGCCGTATTTTTCTTCAAGCATAATTTCCTCTTCATCATTCGCAAATTCCTTTAACCTGCCACTGCCTCCCGCATTGCTATAGGCATCAGTTATATTTCCCAGGGAAACAGACTTACTTCCATGCTGCTGTCGTATCCAGTTATTATTGGGAAGATTTATTCCGATTGGTGTACTTGGGGAGGCATCACCAGCTTCTCCCACCACATTAACGGTTTTATATGAAACCCCGACAACATCATCTTTTTTATGGGCTTCCATTAAAGTGGAGTTATCTTCAAACCATTGAGCGTTTTCGGAGAGCACAGCCATTTTTCTCGACATATCAAAATCGTTAATTTCAATCACACTCTCATAAGATCCCTTATAAGCCTTGGGATCGTTGTAAACTTCTATAAAGCCATTTATCCAGTCAATATTCCCTTGTGTAGATGTTGCCCATTCTATACAATACGCATCCCATGTATCTAAACTCCCTGTTTTATAATAGGCTATTAATAATTCCAAAGCGCTGGCTTGTTTTTCGTTTTCTGCTACTGTCTGTGCTTTTTGAAGCCACTGGATTATTTCGTCAATAGCTGCACCGTACAAACCGCCTGATTTCCATACCTTCTCTACTAATTTGCCATTCTCTTTGACAAGGGTGGAATTCAAACCAGTTTCTATTGGACGGCCCTCCGGGCCATTATAGGCTGATTTATAAAAAGAGTCCACATCGGCGTCCGTGATATCAGGAGAATAAAAATTAACAGCTGAGGACGCTGCATTATCCACTCCCTTCTTCTTATTTACCTTTTTATTATCCTTAGCGTTAAAAATGATATCAAAAGGTTCTCCATCCAGATTTGTATTTGTTTCAGCAAGTAAGTATTTTAAATATTCCTTTGAAAAATCCGGTTTAATCTTATCATTCGAATAGTGATGATGGATTCCGTTGGAGAACCAAAATCGTTTTAAATAAACTTCAAATGAGTTCCAATCCTCTGTTGATTTATCCCCTCTGAATGTGGTATAAATATTTTCCAGTGCCGTTCTTATTTGAAGATTGTATCTGTAATTCTGATCCCAGATTATGTCACGACCGGCCAGGCCTGCCTGTGTTAAATAATAAGCTAATTTTTTTTCCTTTAAAGTGAGTTCTTCAAAACCCGGAACCTGGTAGCGCAGTACTCTAAGGTCTGCAAATTGATCTACCACATATTCAAATTGCTTATCCGCAACTAATACCGTTTCCTCTGGCACTACTTTTTCTTTACAGGACCACAGTAATGCTATGAGAAAAAAACTATTTACTACATGTTTCAATTTCATGATTTTATACCTTTATGTTTACCTTGCAAATTTAGGGAAACATTGACGATTTGCTATACATGTAAGATATAAGTTTTGTTGTCTTTTCCCCTTTTTATAAACTGTTGGTTTAAAAATGCAAGGCTTGTTTCCAAGGAATGAACTTTCTAAATTTAAGGCATGGACAAACAACTTCTAAGGGGTGCCTACTCTCCCGGAGATTTCAGAAAAAACGGGCATGAGTTAATTGATCTTCTGGCCGATCATCTGGACAATACACTGAACAAAACTTCATCAAAAGTGATCAATTGGAAGAAACCTTCAGAAGAATACAAATTCTGGAATGACTTTCTTCTAAATGGGAACTCTTCTGAACTCAATACTGAAATTTTAAATCGCAGCATACATTTGCATCACCCTCATTATATGGGACATCAGATAAGTCCGGTTGCACCTGTTACAGGTCTCACAAGCTTATTAAATGGCATACTCAATAATGGCATGGGGGTCTATGAAATGGGAATGGCACCAACGGCAATGGAGCGAGTTGTTGTTGAACAATTGTGCAATGAAATTGGATATAGTTATAAGTCTTCGGGCTTTTTAACCTCAGGTGGTACATTGGCAAATCTTACCGCCCTTTTAAGTGCCCGTAAAAAAAGAGCCGGCTGCAATGTATGGGAAAATGGTACTTCAAGCAAATTGGCAGTTATGGTTTCTGAGGAAGCTCATTACTGTATAGACAGGGCTGCCCGGATTATGGGGCTGGGAGAAAAAGGTATTATAAATGTTCCGGTGAACGAGAATTTTGCACTGAATACTGATGTATTGGAAGAATATTATAACAAGGCCATTAATGATGGGTGCGAAGTCATGGCCATTGTAGGAAGTGCGCCTTCCACAGCGACTGGCATTTATGACGACCTGGATGCTATCGGGGATTTTGCCCTTAAAAAAGGGATTTGGTTCCATGTGGATGCAGCACATGGTGGAGGGGCAATATTTTCTTCAAAATATAGACCCTTCCTGAAAGGAGTGAATAAAGCTGATTCTATCGTTATTGATGGTCATAAAATGATGATGATGCCCTCTATCACTACGGCTTTATTATTTAAGGAAGGCCAGGACTCCCACAATACTTTTAGACAAAAAGCCGATTATTTATTACAGGAATCACAGGAGGAAGATTGGTATAATCTTGCAAAGCGAACTTTTGAATGCACCAAATACATGATGAGCCTTCATTGGTATACCTTGCTCAAAATCTATGGTAGAGAAATATTTGATGAGTTCGTTACAACACTTTATGATCTGGGACAAAAGTTTGCGGCGATATTAGAAAATGATCCATTTTTTGAAATAGCTGTAAAACCAGATTCTAATATTATTTGTTTCAGAATGATCTACAAAGACAAAGATCTTCAAACACTGAATAATATTAATACCACAATTCGGCAAAAACTCCTGGAAGAAGGGGAATTCTACATTGTACAAACAAAAATAAAAGGAATCACTTACCTGAGGGCTACAATTATGAATCCATTTACCAATGAAAACCACTTTAAGGAATTACTTGAAAATATAAAAAGTAAAGCACTTGTTTTAATTAATTCATAAAGCAGCCAACACAAAATCATAGTATGCTGTACAAACCTTGTAAGGGTTAACGCATAGACTCCAAAACCTTTTCCTCACCGGCCTTATTCGCAAAATTCACAGCGCATTCTATTAATGCCAAATGCGAGTATGCCTGAGGGAAGTTCCCGAGCAATCTTTTTGTTTTAAAATCAATGTCTTCACTAAAAAGTCCTAAATGATTGCTATAACCCAGTAACTTATCAAAAAGCAGTTGCGCTCTTTCTTCTTCTCCGATCTTAAAAAGACTGTTAATAAACCAGAATGTGCAAATCGTAAAGGATGATGAAGGTAATCCAAAATCATCCTCATTTTTATATCGGTATAACAATCCATCATTGCTTAACTCTTTTTCTATTGCCAATACCGTGCTTACATATTTAGGGTCCTTAGCATGAATAAATCCATAAGACTCCATCAATAAAACTGAGGCATCTAAGTGGGTGGATCCATAAGACTGTGTAAAGGCATTCACCTCATTGTTCCAGCTATTTGAATGTATATCCTGTTTTATTTCCTGTTCCAATTTTACCCATTTTTCAAGTTTCCGGGTTTTTTTAAGAATCCTGGCAACTTTTATTGCGCGGTCAATTGCCACCCAACACAGCACTTTGGAAAAAGTAAAGTGCCTTTCTTCCGTTCTCAATTCCCAAATCCCTTTATCGGCCTCTTTCCAGTGCCTGGTTACAATCCAGACGATTCCCTTGGTTATGCCCCATAATTCTTCCCCATTCTCTATATTGGTGCTAAATTTCACCAACTGGGCATGAATTACATCCATTAGAATCCCATAGATATCGTTTTGTTTTTGTTCATAAGCCGCATTTCCAATGCGCACGGGTTTGGAACCCTTATACCCGCTTAAATGATCCAGAGTCTCTTCTGTAAGGTTTTTTTCCTTGTTAATACCATACATTATCTGGAGTTTCTCATCTTTATCCGGAATAAGATCAATTATAAACTGAAGATATCTCCTTGCCACATTCTTATGCCCTAATTGAGCCATAACTTTTATAACCATAGACGCATCCCTTATCCAGCAAAAACGATAGTCCCAATTTCTGACTTCACCAATGGTTTCAGGTAATGATGTTGTGGCGGCAGCAAGCACAGCACCTGTTTTATCGTAGCTTAAAAGTTTAAGAGTTATAGCACTTCTTGTAATTTCCTTGTTATACTGGTTGTAATTTGGTGTTCTGTTGGTCCAGTTGAGCCAATAAACTTTGGTATTTTCCAGATCTAGATAAATCTTCTGTGAATTTGGCTGTAAAATCTTCTCATTGTAAGCCAGTAAAAAGTACCCGTTTTTAGTAATTTCAATCTCCCGGCCCTCCAGTACCGCATTTTTGTTAAATGAAGTATATAAAAAGACTGTATCAAATTTTTCGTTATCAGTAAGACTCACCACAAAATTCTTTTTTACATAAGACCGTGTCTCCCCTATGGCATACTCCAGTTTTGGATCGTAATGGACTTTAAATCTGGGGCTCCCCTTTATATGTCTAACATGACGCGCTAATTCCGGTGGTGCGTGATAGTTCCCGTTTTCTGCATAATACCTGGGCATAAAATCATGCAATTCGAAGATATTGTCTCCATCCGAAAATTTAGTAATCAGGATAGCCGTGTTTTTTTTGTACCGCTGGCTTATCGAATACTCTTCAGAAACATGAATTTCAAAGCTTCCTCCAATTTTTTCATCCAGAATTTTGGCAAAAACTGATGAGGAATCAAACTGAGGCAAACAACACCATTCCAGGGAACCGGTTTTGGAAATTAATGCTGCACTCCTGCAATTTCCGATAATACCATAATCTAAGTTGTCCATAATTGAATTATCCGCTAAAAGGTCCTTTTTAATTGCTATTGCACAGCAATTTGCCGAAATTTAGAAAAATTAAAATCAAAACCCCTTAATTTTAGACAATACATGGCCAAAACTATCATAATCTCAAATAGACTACCCGTTCAATTGCAAATTAGCAATGGAAGCATTAATGCAATACCAAGTGTGGGGGGGTTGGCAACCGGCATGAAGTCTGTTCATTCGGGTGGAGATAGTCTTTGGATTGGCTGGAGCGGTCTCACCGTTGAGGAAATTCCAAAGAAACTGATCCCTAAAATAGACAAAGCACTTGCCGAACATGGTTCATCCAAAGTAACCCTAAGCGAAGAGGAGGTAAACGGCTTTTATTTTGGATTCAGTAATCGAACGATCTGGCCTTTATTTCATTATTTTTTGGAATATGCTGAATTTGAATTAGGTAGCTGGCTGACATATAAGTCGGTTAATCAAAAATTTGCCGATGCCATAATAGAAAAAGCAGGCGAAGAGGATACAATTTGGATACATGATTACCAATTAATGCTGGTGCCGAAAATGGTTAGGGAAAAACGCCCTAATTTGTCCATTGGATTTTTCCTGCATATTCCTTTTCCCTCCTATGAAATTTTCCGGACATTGCCGTGGCGCGAAGAGGTGCTTGAAGGTTTACTGGGTTCAGATTTAATAGGTTTTCATACTTATGATTATGAACGTCACTTTTTGAGTTCTGTAAGAAGGTTATTGGGTGCTGAAGTTAGTTTCAACGATATCTACGTGGATAGCAGAATTGTAAAGGCAGATTCCTTTCCAATGGGTATAGACTATAAAAAATTTAGTGAGGCGGCAAAAATACATCATCAGAATAACGAAGATCAAAAATCTGATTTGCAAAGAAGACTCGACCTTCATAAAAAATCAAGTCCTGATGCAAAGTTAATCCTTTCTATTGATCGTCTGGATTACAGTAAAGGTATAGCCAAGCGCTTACATGCATTTAAATATTTTCTCGATAAATATCCGCAATACAAGGAAAAAATCCGCCTTATAATCTTAGCTGTTCCCTCCCGCTCCAATGTACCCCAATACCAACTTTTAAAAAAGGAGATTGATGAACTTGTAGGACGAATTAACGGCGAATTATCTACTGTCAGCTGGACCCCTATCTGGTATTTTTACAGGTCACTCCCTTTTGAAAATTTAATCGATTTATACACCAGCAGTGATATTGCATGGCTGACCCCTATCAGAGACGGAATGAACCTGGTAGCCAAAGAATATATTGCGACAAGAACAGATAAAACCGGGGTCCTTATTTTAAGTGAAATGGCCGGTTCTGCGAATGAAATGAATGAATCTTTACTTATTAATCCGAATAATTTTGAACAGATAGCAGATACCATGTTCAGGGCTATCAATATGCCTGTGAAAGAACAGCAAAGGAGAAATACCATACTTCAAAAGCGACTTGAACGTTATAATGTGGAGAAATGGGCGAATGATTTTATGAATTCCCTCCAGGAACATAAAAACCGGGATAAAGCCAATGTTTCAAAACGCCTTACGGAAAGTCTTTTGAATAGGGTACTTAAAGATTATAACAGCGCCAAAAAACGGCTTTTTTTTATTGACTATGACGGTACGTTAACTGGTTTTAAAAATGATCCCCAAAAGGCAAGCCCGGACAAGGAGCTTTATAATTTATTAGACCAGCTAAATGAAAAGGAAGGCAATGAAATCTATTTGATAAGCGGGCGTGATAAAGAAACTTTTAGCCGTTGGTTTTTGCCTAAAAAGTACAACATGATTGTAGAGCACGGGGTATGGATTTCAGAACTAGGCCAGGAATTTAAAATGCTTGAAAAAGTGAATAAGGACTGGATGGAAAAAATCCATCCGGTATTAGAATCCTTTGTTGACCGAACTCCGGGTTCTTTTATAGAGGAAAAAAATTATTCCCTTGCTTGGCATTATAGAAATACCGATCCCGACTTTGGTGCCAACAGGGCCACAGAATTGAATACAGTACTTACGAGCCTTATTGGCAATGATGATATAAGTATATTAAACGGCAACAAAGTAATGGAAATTAAAAGCAGCAATGTTAATAAAGGCAGGGCGGCAATGCGGGTGCTGGCACAGAAAGATTATGATTTTGTTTTTGCAATTGGGGATGATTGGACAGATGAGTTTATGTTCCAGGAACTTCCGGAAGAAACAGTAACCGTTAAAGTAGGATTGCAAAATACACAGGCCAAATACTTTATTGAAAGTGTTACCGGCGTGCGGGGTATCCTCCAAAAATTTATCTAGTAATTTTTTCTAGCCTAACAATCAGTTGACTAACTATTTACACACAAACATCTTAAAAACTTAACAACACCGATTTCTATCTTTGCCGGTCATCAATTGCTGATTTTCAAAGAAAAATGTAAAAGTCCGATTTGTTTTAATTTTAGATTTGGCTTTAATAGGACAGCTAATTGTTACAAATTCACGATCCTAGTTGTATTTTTGTTGAATTAAATGGAAACAAATCCCTCTTAATTTTTATAGTCTATGAAAAAGCTTTTTACTTTATTTTTACTGGCATTGTCGGTCTTCACCTATTCTCAAAGTGATTCCCGCTTATACGATATCATTGCTAATGTTTCATCTGAACGTTTAAAAAATGATGTAACAACCCTAACTAACTTTGGAACCAGACATACGCTAAGTGATACGACTTCGGCAACGAGAGGTATTGGTGCAGCAAGGCGGTGGATAAAAAGTGAATTTGAAAAAATTTCCGATAGTTGTAATGACTGCCTGGAAGTATTCTACCAAAAAGATTTAGTTAAGAAAGGTGAGAACGAACGCATAATCCATGATGTTTGGGTGGTAAATGTTGTAGCTATCCAACGCGGCTCTAAATACCCCAATAAGTTTATCATTATGAGCGGTGACATTGATTCCAGGGTAAGCGATCCAACTAATTTTACTTCAGATGCCCCTGGAGCGAATGACAACGCCAGTGGTATGGCTGGCACCATCGAGGCAGCCAGGGTACTAAGCAAATACAATTTTGAAAGTAGTATCGTATATGTTGGATTGTCGGGTGAAGAACAAGGACTATTCGGAGGTAAGGGACTTGCGGCTTATGCCAAAGAAAAAGGATGGGAAATTTTAGGGATTCTAAATAATGACATGATTGGGAATATTAGTGGGGTAGATGGGGTAGTAAGTAATAGAGATTTTAGAATTTTTTCTGAACCTGTGCCTCCCACCGAAACGGAACAGCAGCGCAAAGCTAGAAGATTCTATGGAGGCGAAGTTGACGGCATTTCCCGTCAATTAGCAAGATATGTTTATAAAACTACTAAATCGTATATGCCTGAAATGAATCCTATGCTGATTTACAGACTGGATCGTTTTGGTAGAGGCGGGCATCACAGACCATTTAATGATGCTGGTTTTGCAGGTATTCGGATAATGGAAGCTCATGAAAATTATACACAGCAGCATCAGGATATCCGAATGGAAAATGGGATAGCTTATGGCGATGTACTGGAACATGTCAATTTTGAATATGCAAAAAAACTTACTGCAGTTAATGCTATAAATTTAGCCTCAATTGCCTCGGCACCCCACGGTCCTGAGGAAGTTCAAATTGGTGGTGTCGTACAGGCTTCGGTAAAATTAAAATGGAGTAAATCTGACGGTGCAACCGGCTACAAAATTTACTGGCGGGATACGACATCACCCACCTGGGATTACAGTCGTTATGTTGGCGACGTAAATTCCTTCACATTGGATGGAATAGTCATTGATAATTCCTTTTTTGGAGTGGCTGCCGTTGGAGCAAATGGGCACGAAAGTATAATTGTATTTCCAAATGGAATATTTAGAGAATAACCAATCATCATGAACAGAAGAAACCTTCCCCAAGTCTTTATCTTCATCATTTTAATGACGGCCTTTTTGAATTCATGTCAACGTGGAAAAGAAAATGACAATGATAAGTTAAAAAGGCTCTTTTTACCCGATCTGAACCTGCTCTACGAAGATTATGAGCAGTTAGACAGTACCAGGGCCTATAAGGCTTTTGCCAATAAACTGGTAAATGCCAATAGAGATCTTAATTCTTCAGAATTATATGTAGAAGCCGCCTCACTCTATGCGCAGGCCGGACAATCAGATTCTGTGGCTATTTTATTGCATAAAGCCATAGATAATGGTATGGCCAACCCAAAAATAATCTCCAAGCTCCACGGATTGGATAAAAATAAAGATACTCCCTTATGGCAAAGCCTGCAAAAACGATTAGATTCCATTCAACTGCAGTTAAAGGATGTTTCTAATTTCAGTATGGAAATGGGCTCAATGACACTTTTTTGGAGCTACTTTGATCGGGCTGTAAAAGACACCGCCAACGCCAAAGCCATCTTTAAAGAATTTATCTTTAAAGGACCAAAAGAGTTGCGCGATTTTTATGCAGTTCGCTACCTCAACTTAAATAATATGTACGGGCAAATGATTAACGCATCGCCGGATTACTACCATTATTTAAAATATCAGTTTAATCCTGACAGCATTAACTCCTTAAAATCTACAACTACCCAATGGATGCGCAATTTTAAAAATATTTATCCCAAGGCGATCTTTCCAAAAGTATATGTTGTACCGGGTATTTTAAACTCTGGAGGGACTGCCACTGAAATGGGAATGTTTGTCGGAGGTGATATGTATGGCAGATCTGACTCCATGCCAAAAGAAGGTTTAACCACATGGCAAAAAGATGCGATCATGAAGGTTTCGGACCTTCCGGTTCTTACTATTCATGAATTGATGCATTTTCAACAAAATTATCAGGATATTGAAAATGGTGAAACTGTCCTTGCCCAGGTTATCGGGGAAGGGGTTTGTGATTTTCTTGTAGAATTATGTTCTGGTGAAGAACTTGAGAATTCTAATCTCATATATCTCAGTGATGAGGGAAATGAGCAAAAAATAATGAATGACCTGAAAAATGATTTGTTTAAGGAAGATAATTCCAGGTGGTTATATAACGGTGGCGCAATTAACGACAGACCGCATGATTTGGGATATACTGTCGGATATCTTATTTCTAAATCCTATTACCGAAATGCTGAGGACAAGGAAAAGGCTGTTTATGAACTTTTAAACACCAACGACGTTATTTCAGTTCTGAAGGGCAGTGATTATGCCTATCTTTTACATAAAGATTTGTAAATCCTTAATCCTGCGACATAATACAGTGCTACATTTAGTATCTTTCTGAACTTACTTAAATAACCAAAGGGCATTAGGCGCCCACATATTATGAACCTCTTTATAATGATTAGATCCTTACTTTATGCCATGCTGCTTTGTATGGTTTTTCCCGTTTACAGTCAATCTAAACTCTTTACGGCTCAAGACACCCTTAGAGGAAGTATCACGCCAGAAAGAGCATGGTGGGATTTGAATTATTACCATTTGGACATAGAAGTAAATCCGGAACAAAAATTTATTTCAGGAAGCAATACTATCCGTTATAAAGTATTGAATGAAAATCAGGTAATTCAAATAGACTTGCAATCTCCCTTGAGCATAACAAAAGTAACCCAGGGCGGTGATGAGCTAATTTATAATTCAATAGGCAATGCGCATTGGGTAACACTTTTGAAACCACAGAAAATTGGTGAGTACAATGAATTAATTGTGTACTATTCAGGAACTCCCAAAGAAGCAGTAAATGCCCCGTGGGATGGCGGATTTTCGTGGAGTACAGACGATAATGGCAATCCTTTTGTCGCTACATCCTGTCAGGGTTTAGGAGCCAGTGTCTGGTGGCCCAATAAAGACCATATGTATGATGAACCCGATAGTATGGCTATAAGCGTTACTGTGCCTAAAGACCTGATGAATGTTTCCAACGGCCGTTTAAAAGAAATAGAAGAGCATTCAAATTCCACAACATATCATTGGTTTGTGGCTAATCCAATTAATAACTACGGGGTAAATGTGAATATAGGTGACTATGTTCATTTTGGTGAGATTTATCAGGGAGAAAAAGGACCACTGGACATGGACTATTATGTACTCAGAGGGAATAAGCAGAAAGCAGAGGAACAGTTTAAGCAGGCGGGTATGATGATAGAAGCATTTGAACATTGGTTTGGCCCCTACCCTTTTTATGAAGACGGATTTAAATTAGTTGAAGTTCCCTATCTAGGTATGGAACATCAGAGTTCGGTAACCTATGGTAACAAATATCAAAATGGATATCTGGGCACCGACCTTTCCGGCAGTGGCTGGGGTTTAAAGTTTGACTTCATAATAATTCATGAATCCGGGCATGAATGGTTTGCCAATAATATAACATACAAGGATATAGCTGATATGTGGATTCATGAAAGCTTTACCGCATATTCAGAAAACCTTTATCTGGATTATTATTTTGGCCCGGAAGCCTCTTCGGCCTATGTAATTGGGACCCGCAGTAGAATTCGCAATGACAGGCCTATTATTGGAATTTACGGAGTAAACCATGAAGGATCGGGTGATATGTACTATAAAGGTGCAAATATGTTGCATACCCTTCGACAGCTTCTGGAGGATGATGAAAAATGGCGGCAAATTCTTCGTGGGTTAAATAAAGAGTTTTATCATCAGACAGTGACCACCGCACAAATTGAAAACTACCTTAGCGAGCAAACAAATATAGATCTCACTGCATTTTTCAACCAATATTTACGCACAACACAAATCCCTGTTTTGGAATTTAGCCTGCAGAACAATATTCTGAAATACAGGTATACCAATATTGTCAAGGATTTTGATATGCCTGTGCGGATATTGGTCAATAACCGGGAGCGATGGCTCTTTCCCCATTCCGAATGGAAAAAGGAAAAGCTGGATACTTCAGAAACAACAGGGATACTGGTCGATGAGAATTTTTACATCCAGGTTAAAAACCTTTCTGAATAAAAATTCAGGGATATTCCTTAAGAATAAGACCGGAGCTAAGAACCCTCTTTTTAAAAGTTCTCAACTCCGATCTGATATATTATTTCAAAAATAATTAATTGCTGTCAAACTTTACATTTCTTAAGATAACGGTACCAGGGCCCTTATCATCACCACTTTTAGGTATATATACAAAATAGATTTCCTCTGCTTTAACATTCGTTTCCGAATCAAGCTGAATAGAAACCATACTTCTGTTTTCTCCTTTTAAAGGTTTTGGCATGCTTCCTTTTCCCAATAACTTGCCATCCGGTGCATTTAATCGCATCTCAAAATCGAGACCATCCGTGGGCAGTTCCCTCCAGCTTGTAGTAATATAAGCAGCTTTTACCCCGGTTAAATCTATGTCTTCCAGGACAAACCAGCCCTTTTTAGCAGGCAATATGAGTAAATCCATCCCACCAAATGAAACCGGATTAAATCCATCTACTTTCGTTTTATTTGAAAAAGAAACTGTACTTCCTTTTAGGTAAACCTTTTCTATTCCGGTAAGTGGTATGGCTTCACCAATTCCTGCATCCGTATAGCTGGCTGTTAGCACTAAGACGTTTGCGCCGGGCGATGGTTTTGGCATTATTGTACCTTTGGAAGGAAGTGATTTTTTTGCTGTTTTTCCTTCCCCTAAGGATTGGATATACATTACAATTTGCCTGGATTCCTCACTCTTAATGTTGGGGTGAGCCGGCATAGTTACCTCTCCCCAAACGCCATTACCACCTGATTTTATTTTTTCCTGTAAATAGCTTACTATATTTTCATCATCTTTATATTTTTCAGCAATCTGCGAATACATTGGACCAATGGAGGTTTCACTTTCCTTATGACATGCTCTGCAATCCATAGATAAGGTAAGGGCTTTACCGGCAACGGCTGCAGATACTTCCTGGTGTCCCAAAGAAAGGTTAACTTCATCCATACCTTCCATATAGTCTACGGAGACAAATATATTTTCTTCAACAATATCCCCATTGGCATCCGGATCATTTACGGAAACGCTGTATGTGACAGGCACGCCCGGTATAAAAAATGAGGAATTCCCTCCATTGAGATCAATAGACACAACGGGCCTGGAATTTCCCGCAACCACTGTTACAGACTCACTGGTTGCTGAAGCATTTTTGTCATCCTTCACCTCTACAGAAACCAGATATTCTCCGGCTTTGTCATAGACATATTCAACTGAAGGTTCTGTTGACTCCATGGTTGTTCCATCTCCAAGATTCCAAACATAACTTACCGGATCTTTCTCTCTATCAATCGCCACAACTTCGGCTGTAATGCTCAATGGTAAACTTCCGGAGGTCTTATCCACTATCATATGGTCAATTAAGGGTGGCCTGTTTCCCCCATTATACTCTATATAGCTCAATCCGGAATTATCATTTTTTTGGAACCACCCGCTTCCATATTCAAGAAGATATACTCTGCCGTCCGGACCTACTTCCATATCTATATTGTTATTCAACATAATATCCGAGGCAAATGGCTCCATTTTATTGAATGTACCATCTTCAAAAAGGCTTACCGCTTTCATCCAGCCCCTCATCCAATCAAATATTATCACCTTTTCATTATAGTATGCCGGTAAGGCATTAGGACCATGATATAGGTCTGAATAATACACCGGACCTGCCATTGCATTTCTACCTCCCGTTCCTACCTGAGGAAAATCTGAAGATTCAATATATGGGTAATATACATAGGCCGGCATGGCCTTAGGGAGTTCTTTTAAACCCGTATTATTTCTGGAATTATTGACTGGTCTTTCAGGATCAAATATTTCTCCGGCCACCCCTGTTTCGTAGTTGTATTCCAAATAAGGTTTATTATCTGCTATAAAAAGTGGCCAACCGAAGTTTCCTGCTTCCCTGGCCTGGTTCATTTCATCATATCCCCTGGGCCCTCTTGTTAACAGGCTGTCTTCCCTGGCATCAGGGCCAACATCGCCCCAATACAAATAACCTTTTTTAGGATCCACGGAAATTCTATAAGGGTTTCTATGTCCCATAGTATAAATCTCAGGTCTTGTTTTTTCCATGCCCACAGGGAATAAATTCCCTTTTGGGATATCATAGGAGCCATCTTCATTTACTTTTATCCGCAAGATTTTTCCTCTTAGGTCATTCGTATTACCGGAAGACCTGCGGGCATCATACTGTTCATGTCCGGGTATATCATTCAAGGGTGCATAACCACTATTTACGTATTTCTGACCTCTTTCATTAAAGGGAGTAGAATTATCCCCGGTTGATAAATACAATAAACCACCTGGCCCAAAAGCAATGGACCCTCCTGTATGACAACATATTTCCCGCTGGCTGCCCACGTCCATAATTTTTTGTTCAGAATTTAAGTCAAAAACACCATCTTTAAACTTAAACCGGGACAATCTGTTTACAGACTCATTCCCTGTTGGTGCGTAATAAACGTAAATCCAATTGTTTTTGGCAAAATCGGGATCTTTTTGCAATCCCATAAGCCCTTCTTCCGCATTCACATCGGGGTTTTCTAATGTTTTGTAATAAACATCCAGCAATGCTACTTGTTTAAGTTCTTTGGTATCTGCCTGGTAGAGCAAAATTTCACCCCTTCGCTGTCCAATTAGAATATCATTATTAGGTAGTATGGTCATTTCTGTAGGTTCAAAAAACTCACCTCCTCCCACAAGGGAAACTTTTGAAAATCTATCCATCTCAGGGGGGATCTGCGAACTCACTTTAGAATAGTCGAGTTTTAAATTATCCCCAATGGCGTATTGTATACCCCCTAACAAATGCTTTAAATACAGTTCTTCCTCAAAGGATTCAGAGGTGTGGCCGAGTGCAGTATAGAAGGCCCTGCCCCCGTCGTATTCATGATACCAGCTCATCGGGTGATAGGAACCATTAGTGCCTCCTTCATAAGTACTTTCATCAATGGTAATAAGAACGTTTAAATCCGGGTTTATCTTCTTGAAATTGTACATTTCGTCGGTTCGGTGCCAAACCGAATCCGTGAAGAAATTGCTTGCTCCAAAATTTCTATCTTTTATGATAAAATCAGCTTCAGGGGTACCCCTTGGATGGCCATTAAAATAAGCGCCGACCAATTTCCCATACCAATTCCAATCATATTCTGTATCAGTAGCTGCATGCACCCCAACAAAACCACCTCCAGCCTGAATATAACGTTCAAAACCTGCTTCCTGTCTATGGTTCAAAATATCACCAGTGGTACTCATAAATATAATAGCAGCGTATTGTTGTAAAGAGTCTTCTTCAAAAATGGCTGCATTTTTGGTGGTATCCACCTCAAAATTATTTTGGGTTCCTAGTTTTTGTATAGCAGCTATCCCGTCGGGAATAGAAGCATGCTTAAATCCCATGGTTTTGGAAAACACCAACACCTTTGGGTTTCCTTCTCTTTTTTTAGGACCACATCCAATTATTAAAAAGCAACAAAGGACTATTGCCAGTGGGGAAATATTTTTCATCGTATTATAAATAATAATTATTTTAAATTTTGCGCAAGCGGTAAATATAAGAATAGTAGATGTTAATTTTTCTAAAATAGAATATTCATAGCTAACTAATTATTTTAATTTGTGATAGATAAGAAGTCGTCACCGAAAATCCATTTTAATAAAACCAATGTTTAGTGACTCTGGAATTCCAAAAAATAGACTATTTTTAATAGCTTACAACCTTATTATTTTTACTTTTAGAGGTAAATTTCTACTTTCTATATGCGCATTTTCTTAAAAAGCTCTTCCATTCCGGTTCTATTATTTTTTGTACTTACCGGCTGTCAGGAGAACCCGAAGGAAATGGTGGATCTTATCATTCAGAACGGAAATATCATTAATCTGGAATCCGGTAAAATTGAACAGAAGGATATTTATATCTCCAATGGGCGTATCAAGGATTTAGGAAACTCTGAGGAATACCCACTTTACAATGGCAATAAAGTAATAGATGCCGAAAATAAATATATTCTTCCAGGGTTTTGGGACAACCATGTTCATTTCAGGGGTGGCGACAGCCTTATAGCCAACAACAAGAACTTTTTGAAACTGTTTATCGCTAACGGAATAACTACAATAAGAGATGCCGGAGGCGATCTAACCCCAAGTGTAATCCAATGGAGAAAGGCTATTTCTGAAGAAACCCTATTAGGTCCTGAAATTTATACCTCAGGCCCGAAAATTGATGGCCACAAAGCCACATGGGCCGGTTCTCTGGAAGTTGAAAACGATTTGGAAATTAAAAAAGCCTTGGATTCCCTGACAACTTTAAAAACCGACTTTATTAAATTATATGACAGTACGATAAGCGGTGAGTTATATCTGAAGACTATTAAGGAAGCAGAAAATAGAGGTTTGCTAACCTCAGGCCATATGCCTTTTACGGTAAATTTAAATGAAACCATAGATGCCGGTATAGATGCTATAGAGCACCTTTATTACGTGATGAAGGGCTGTTCCTCCTTGGAAACAAGTATTACAAACCAACTTCAGGATAACCAAATTGGATTTTGGGAGGCCATGCCTTTATTAAAAGAAAGTTATGAGGACAGCATTGCACAAAGGACATTTATGTCTTTAAAAACCAATGACATATTTGTAGTGCCTACTCTTCATATAGGAGATGTGTTAAGTCATTTAGATGAAGTAAACCACAAGGAGGATTCCTATTTAAAGTATTTGGATGAAGCTTTTATTAAAACCTATAAAGGTAGAATTAACGCAGCAATCAAAACCGCTGAAGAAAGAAAAAAGGAAAGGAAGGAGTTAAATGCTTTTTTTGGAAAATTGACCAATTCGCTCAATTCAGCAGGTGTGGGTCTTCTTGCAGGATCAGATTGCGGGGCCTATAATTCATACGTTTACCCTGGAATTTCATTGCATAAAGAACTGGAGGCTATGGTAGGAGCAGGTATTTCTCCAATAGAAGCACTCCGCACCTCAGCATATAACGGATCTAAATTCTTAAAAAAAGATGATGACTATGGTTCCGTGACTGAGGGTAAAATTTCAGACCTCGTGATATTGGCAGAAAACCCACTTGACAATATCTTAAATACCCAAAAAATTGATTTTGTCATAAAAAAGGGGGCTGTTTTTAGCTCCAAAGAGTTGTTCGAACTTTTAAAAGAAGTTGAAATTGAAGAAAACCTCAACCCATGAAAAAAATATTTATTATAAGTGCAATTTTGCTCTTTGTTTCATGCAATCAGGCACAGGAAAAGATAAGTGACTCCGCTATTTTAATTACTAATGTTACGGTGATTGATGTAATTACTGGGGAACTTTTGCCCGAAAGACAAATGGTTATTGACTC
>Ga0316188_10000198_pt1 | contig 22539 bp, 20 predicted proteins | sample Phiworburrow1_MG_FD_204933 | JGI IMG/M metagenome (GOLD analysis project Ga0316188, IMG submission 204933) | Coastal sediment microbial communities from Maine, United States - Phippsburg worm burrow 1 | ecosystem: Environmental > Aquatic > Marine > Coastal > Sediment | place: USA: Maine... | reverse complement strand
GTCGCCGCCTTCAGCGAGCCGCTGCGACTGCTTGGCGTGGGGCGCGGGGCCAAGGCCAAGGAAGAAACACTTCGCGGCGCGGCGCTGGCCGAGCATGTCGGCAAACGCGCACGGAAGGGGCGCAAGGTGAGCGGCTTCGTCAAGTTGCAGCGCGTGGCCTGACAGCGGCTTGAGGGTGCGCGAAGGTTGCGCGCGGTGTGCCACTGTCGACACAAACGGGCAACCCTGCCCGCGCTTGCGGGTTTGCCCCAAGACGGTGCAGGCTTAGACTGTACGGCGTTGCAACAGGGCACCCATCGTCGCGCACAGTGCGCCTTGCCCTGCAAGGAGACAAGCGTTGCGCCCCACCGATGTGAGCGATCCGGCCTACTTCCACAAGGTCGTCGATTGCCAGTGGGCCTGCCCGGCCCACACCCCCGTTCCCGAATACATCCGTCTCATCGCCCAGGGTCGCTACACAGACGCCTACATGGTCAACTGGGTGTCGAACGTGTTTCCTGGCATCCTCGGGCGCACCTGCGACCGGCCCTGTGAGCCCGCATGCCGGCGTGGCCGGGTCGAGGACCACAATGCCGCCAAGCCCGAGCCGGTGGCCATCTGTCGACTGAAGCGTGTGGCTGCCGACCACAAGGACGACATCCGCGCGCGACTGCCGCAAGCCGCGCCGCGAAACGGCCGGCGCGTGGCCTGTGTCGGCGCGGGGCCGGCTTCGCTGACGGTGGCGCGCGACCTGGCGCCGCTGGGCTATCAGGTCACGGTCTTCGACGGCGAAGCCAAGGCCGGCGGCTTCATGTGGTCGCAGATCCCGCGCTTTCGCCTGCCCGAAAGCGTGATCGACGAGGAGACCGGCTACATCACCGAGATGCCGCATGTGGACTTCGTCGCCAACCGGCGCATCGAATCGATGAAGGCGTTGCTGGGCGAGGGCTTCGATGCGGTCTTCGTCGGTTGCGGCGCACCACGCGGACGCGATCTGGACATCCCCGGGCGGCAGGAGGCCGCCGACAGCGTCCACATCGGCATCGACTGGCTGGCCTCGGTGTCCTTCGGTCACGTCAGCGCCGTCAAGCCGCGAGTCATCGTGCTTGGCGGCGGCAATACGGCGATGGATTGCTGCCGCTCGGCGCGGCGGCTGGGCTCTGACGACGTCAAGGTGATCGTGCGCAGCGGCTTCGAGGAGATGAAGGCCTCGCCGTGGGAGAAGGAAGACGCGATGCACGAGGGTATCCCGATCGTCAACAACCACGTTCCCAAGGCCTTCGTGCTCGAGAGTGGCAAGCTGGTGGGCATGCGCTTCGACATCGTCGAGGCGGTCTTCGACGCGAAGGGCCGGCGAACGCTGCGCTCCACCGGGCGGCCGGAGGTGTTCTTCGCCTGCGACGAGGTGCTGATCGCAGTGGGCCAGGAGAACGCATTCCCGTGGATCGAGCGCGACGCGGGCATTGATTTCGACGATTGGGGCCTGCCGACGCTGAATCAGAGCACGCTTCAGTCCAGCCGTACGGAGGTCTTCTTCGGCGGTGACGCGGCCTTCGGGCCGAAGAACATCATCACCGCGGTCGCACATGGGCACGAGGCGGCGGTGTCGATCGACCGCTTCCTGCAAGGCGAAGACGTGACGCAGCGCCCGCCGCCGATGACGACGCTGGTGTCGCAGAAGATGGGCATCCACGAATGGAGCTACGACAACGCGGTGTCGAACGACCTGCGATTCAAGGTGCCGTGGGCTGCGGCGGAGACGGCGCTGGCCAGCATCCGCATTGAGGTTGAACTCGGCTTCGACGCCGCCACCGCATTCAAGGAGACGCAACGCTGCCTGAACTGTGACGTGCAGACGCAGTTCACGCAGAAGCTGTGCATCGAGTGCGATGCCTGCGTGGACATCTGTCCGACCGACTGCATCACCTTTACCGCCAATGGCGACGAAGGCGATCTGCGCACGCGCCTGTCGGCACCCGCGTTGAACAAGACACAGGCGCTGTACATCAGCGGCGAACTGAAGACCGGTCGCGTGATGGTCAAGGACGAGGACGTGTGCCTGCACTGCGGCCTGTGCGCCGAGCGCTGCCCGACGGGCGCGTGGGACATGCAGAAGTTCCTGATCGAGATGACGCACGCCGGCCCGGCAGGCCGCGACAAGCCTGCGACGCGCAAGGCGGTGGAGGTGAGCGCATGAAACGCATCGAATCGGTCAACGACTTCGTCGTCAAGTTCGCCAACGTCAACGGCTCCGGTTCCGCCTCGGCCAACGAGTTGTTCGCCAAGGCCATCATCCGCATGGGCGTGCCGGTCAGCCCGCGCAACATCTTCCCAAGCAACATCCAGGGCCTGCCCACCTGGTACGAAGCGCGGGTATGCGAAAAGGGCTATCTCGGCCGGCGCGGCGGCATCGACATGATGGTGGCGATGAACCCGCAGACCTGGGTGCAGGACGTGGCGGAGATCGAGACCGGCGGCTATCTCTTCTACGACTCGACGCGTGCGCTGCCGCCCAGCGCCTTCCGCGACGACGTGCACGTCATCGCGATGCCGATCACCGAGATCTGCAACGCCACCTACGACGATCCGCGCCAGCGCCAGCTGTTCAAGAACATCCTCTACGTCGGCGCGCTGGCGCAACTGCTGGGCATCGACCTGAAGGTCATCGAAGCTTTATTCGCCGAGCAGTTTCGCGGCAAGGAACGGTTGATTGGCGCGAATGTGCAAGCACTGCACCTGGGGCGCGATTTCGTGCTCGAACATCTGGGCGAGGACGCGATCGGCCTGCGCGTGCGGCCGAGCAGCGGCGTGCGCAACCGCATCCTGGTCGATGGCAACTCCGCCGCGGCGCTGGGCTGCGTGTTTGGCGGCGCCACGGTCTGTGCCTGGTACCCGATTACACCGTCGTCGTCGCTGGCCGAGGCCTTCCAGGGCTACTGTGCGAAACTGCGGGTGGACAAGGAAACCGGCGAGCGCCACTACGCGATCGTGCAGGCCGAGGACGAGATCGCCTCGATCGGCGTGATCACTGGCGCCGGCTGGAACGGGGCGCGCGCCTTCACCGCGACCTCGGGGCCAGGCGTGTCGCTGATGACCGAGTTCATCGGGTTGGCCTACTTTGCCGAGATCCCGCTGACCATCATCAACGTGCAGCGCGGCGGGCCGTCGACCGGCATGCCCACGCGCACGCAGCAGGCCGACATCCTGAGCTGTGCCTACGCCTCGCACGGCGACACGAAACACGTACTGCTGTTCCCCGAGGGCCCGGGCGAGTGCTTCACCTTCTCGGCCGCCGCGCTGGACCTGGCGGACCGGCTGCAGACCCCGGTGTTCGTGATGACCGACCTGGACATCGGCATGAACCAGCGCATCACCGAGCCCTTCGTCTGGGACGACGCGCGCCGCTACGACCGCGGCAAGATCATGACCGCGGAGATGCTCGACGCCGGGCGCGACTTCGGCCGCTACAAGGACGTCGACGGCGACGGCATCCCGTGGCGTACCCTGCCGGGCACCCACCCCAGCAAGGGCAGCTACTTCACGCGCGGCACCACCCGTGACGAATACGCGCGCTACTCCGAGACCGGGCCAGACTACCTGAAGAACGTCAAGCGGCTGCTCGCCAAGCTGGCCACCGCCGCGTCGCTGGTGCCGCAGCCAGTGGACAAGCCGTCGCCGCGCAAGACGCGCTTCGGCGTGATCTACTTCGGCTCGACCAGCCCGGCGATGGACGAGGCGCTGGACGTGCTGGCCGACAACGGGGTGTTCGTGAATGCGTTGCGGCTGTGCGCCTTCCCGTTCCCGCCAAGCGTGCTGGCTTTCATCGAAGCGCACGACGAGGTCTTCGTGGTCGAGCAGAACCGCGACGCGCAGATGCGCTGCCTGCTGATCAACGAGTTGCAGATCGAGCCCGCACGTCTGCGCGCCGTGCTGCACTATGACGGCACGCCGATCACCGCGCGCTTCATCACCCAGGCCATCACACTGCACGTGCAGGCCCGCGCCGCGCAACGCCGGCGCAAGGAAAAGGCGACATGACCTATCTCGCAAAGCCCCGCTGGCACCACCCGTCGCTGGCCACCAACAAGGTCGGCTACACGCGGCGCGACTACGAAGGCAAGATCAGCACGCTGTGCGCCGGCTGCGGGCACGATTCGATCTCGGCTGCACTGATCCAAGCCTGCTGGCAGCTCGACATCGAACCGCACCGCGTAGCCAAGCTGTCGGGCATCGGCTGCAGCAGCAAGACGCCGGACTACTTTCTCGGCGCAAGCCACGGCTTCAACACCGTGCATGGGCGCATGCCCAGCGTGCTCACCGGTGCCAACCTGGCGAACCGCGACCTGCTGTACCTGGGTGTGTCTGGCGACGGCGACTCGGCCTCCATCGGCCTAGGCCAGTTCGCGCACGTCATGCGCCGCGGGGTCCGAATGGTCTACATCGTCGAGAACAACGGCGTCTACGGTCTGACCAAGGGCCAGTTCTCGGCCACGGCCGACTACGGCTCGAAGTCGAAGAAGGGCGTCGTCAACCCCGAGTCGCCGGTCGACCTGGTGACGATGGCGCTGCAACTGGGCGCGACCTATGTGGCCCGTGGCTTCTCGGGTGACAAGGCGCAACTGGTGCCGCTGATTGAAGGTGCGATCCGGCATGGTGGTGCAGCCTTCATCGACGTCATCAGCCCCTGCGTGGCCTTCAACAATCACGAGGGCAGCACGCGCAGCTACGACCACGTGCGTGCGCACAACGAGGCCGTCAACCGCATCGACTTCATCGACCTGGCCGCCGAGATCAAGGCGGCACCGCTGCCCGGCGAGGTGATCGAGCTGCCGCAGCACGACGGCACGCTGATGCGGCTGCGCAAGCTGCACGATGGCTACGACCCCACCGACCGTGTGGTCGCGATGCAGCAGGTGCACGCGTTGCAGGCCAAGGGCGAGGTAGTCACAGGCCTGCTCTACGTGGACCCCGAGGCGACCGATCTGCACGCCGCGCTGCACACCAGCCGAACGCCGCTGAACCAGCTGGACGAGCGTACGCTGTGCCCTGGCATGAAGACGCTGGCGAGGATCAACGACTCCTTGCGGTGAGCACCCCGGGCGCGCCGCGGGTGCATGCCCCGATCCTAAAGCGAGCCCTTGTCAGCCGGCCGCCGCGTCGGCCACCGCCACGGCCAGTTCATCGTAGCCTTGGGTCACGCGCAGATGCGGGAACTGCGCGGTGATGGCCGGTGGTGCGTGGATGAAGAAGCCGGCGTCGGCGGCGAGCAGCATGCCGGTGTCATTGTATGAATCGCCGGCGGCGAAGACGCGGTAGTTCAGGCTCTTCAATGCATTGACCGCCGCGCGCTTCTGGTCCGGCTGGCGCAGCCGGTAATCGCTCACCTGGCCATCGCCATCGATCAACAGCCGATGGCAGAACAGCGTCGGTCGGCCCAGCTGGCGCATCAGCGGGTCGGCGAACTCGTAGAAGGTGTCCGACAGGATGATGACCTGGTAGCGCTCGCGCATTGCGTCCAGGAATTCGCGTGCGCCGGGCAGTGGCGCCATGGCTCCGATAACCTGCTGGATGTCGGCCAGTTTGAGCCGGTGCTGGTTCAGCAAGGCGATGCGGTAGCGCATCAGCTTGTCGTAGTCGGGCTCGTCGCGTGTCGTGCGCGTGAACTCGGCGATGCCGGTGCGCTTGGCGAATTCGATCCAGACCTCCGGCACCAGCACGCCCTCGAGGTCGAGGCAAAGCACCTGCATTCTTCGTTTCTCCGTCGAGGTGGCAGCCGGTGGGCCGCCGAAGCGCGCCGATGCTACCCCAGCGATGCGGCCAGCTGGCGCAGCAGGCCGGCGGTGGACTCGTCGGCGGGGAAGAAGGTCTCCAGCGCCAGTTCCGACAGCGTGATGTCGGTCGGCGTGCCGAAGACGGTGATGGTGCTGATGAAGTTCAGCACACCGGCCGGCGAGCGCAGTTGCAAGGGCAGGTACACGCCGTCATCGGCATGGGTCGTATCAGCCTCGCTTGCCGTTGCGCCGGGGAAGCTGCGCAGTTCCTCGATCAGCGCGGCCAGCACCTCGTCGGCGCTGGCCGCCACCTGTTGGCGCAGGCGGTGGAACAGGTGGGCTCGCCACTGAGGCAGGTTCACGATGCGCGGTGCCAGGCCCTGCGGGTGCAGGCTCAGCCTGAGCACGTTCAGCGGCGGCGCCAGCAGTTCGTCGCTGATGCCGGCCAGCAGCAGAGGGATCATCCGGTTGCTGGCCACCAGGTTCCAGTGCCGGTCCACGGCCAGCGCAGGGTAGGGTTCGTGGGCCGTCAGCACCCGTTCGACCGCCTGCCGCGCCGTCTGCAGTGCCGGGTCGTCGAGCCGGTGCTCGGCATACATCGGCGCATAGCCCGCAGCGGTGAGCAGGTGGTTGCGCTCGCGCAGCGGCACATCCAGGCGGTCGGCCAGGCGCAGCACCATCTCCCGGCTGGGCAGCGAGCGGCCGGTCTCCAAGAAGCTCAAGTGCCGCGTGGAGACCTCGGCATGCCCTGCCAGGTCTAGCTGGCTCAACCGCCGGCGTTGGCGCCACTCACGCAGTTGCGTGCCCACGGGTCGGATGCTGCCGTTGTACATGGCCGGCAACGATATCGCAGGCCCGTGGATTGCGGCCATGACCTGCGAGGTCATGGCTTCACAAACCCGCATCGGCCAGGATTTGACGCCGAGCGCGGGTCGATGGACGGGCCATCGGGGCTTCGCCCGGCGCCGCGATGGAGGGACGATCGATGCAGGAGCCTGTTGAACCCGGGTCGCTGTTGCGCAATGTGCTGCTGGCCGACGCCGTGCTCAGCGCCGGTGTCGTGACGCTGTTGACGCTGGTCCCGGCGACCCTGGCCGGCATTACCGGGCTGCCGACCACCGCGCTGCGCGCCGTAGGCGTTGGCCTGATCCCGTGGGTGGCCCTGCTGATCTGGGTGCGGACGCGTCAGCGCGTGCCACCGTCGGCCATCGGGTGGGTCATCGGCCTGAACACGCTCGGCGCCCTTGTCTGCCTGGCCCTGGCCGCCGGTGCCGCAGCGCACATGAGCAGCGCTGCCGTGATCTTCATCGCCGTCAACGGCCTCGGCGCGCTGCTACTGGCGGCCGTGCAGCTTGTCGGCTGGCGACGTTCGGCCGCCTGCTCAGCGTGATCAGACGGCCTTGCCGCCCAGCGTGCCCATCTTGGCCAGCCACTTGGCGCTGGTTTTGGCATCGAGCTGGTCCACCATGCCAATCAGCGTTTCGCGCACCGGTGCGATGCCGACGAAGCCAAGCACATTGCGCTCCAACGACTTGACGCTGTGCGCACGGAAATAGTATCGATACACCAGCGCTGGCATGCCCATCGTGACGACCACTCGCGCCGAGCGGCCGCTGAGGCCCTTCTTGCCGAAGCCGCCATTGCCGTCGTCGTGGAAGGCAAAACCGGGCCGCGCGATCTGTTCCAGGAAGGCCTTCAGCAGTGCTGGCATGTCGCCCATCCACAGTGGGAAGAAGACGACCAGGTGCTGCGCCCACTCGATCGCCTGCTGCGCGGCGATCAGGCTGCCGGGCAGGGCGCCCTTTTCCCACTCGGCAGCGCTGCGCAACACCGGGAAGTCGAGTTGCGCCACCTCGATGCGCTTCAGCGCATGACCTGCCGCCTCGGCGCCTTCGGCGTAGGCCTGTGCCAAGGCGTGGCACAAATGCCCGCCTTGCGGGTCGGGGTGGCCCTGGACGAGAAGGATGCGGCGTGCACTCATCGTTCGACCTCCTGGATCGATGTTGCAGCAGCACGCACCGCGCCGGATTGCGCTGGCTCAACAGCGCTGCCGTTGGTGGGCTCAGGAAACGACGAAGGCCGCGGTCGCAGTGGCGATGAGCGTGCCGTGCTCGTTTTCCATGCGCATCTGCGTCGAGCCGATGCGTCCGCCCAGACGTGTCACCTCGGCACGGCCGATGAAGTGCTGGCCCAGGCCCGGTCGCAGGAAGTCCACTCGCAGATCGATCGTGCCCATGCGGCCGAAGCGGTGCATCACCTGATCGGCGGTCTCTTCGGGATGCTTCTCGCCGAGTTCGACCATCAGCGCCATGCCGCCCAGCGCGTCCAGCGAGGCGGAGATCACGCCGCCGTGCAGCCGGCCGTAGGCATAGTGCCCGACAAGCTCGGGCCGCATGTCCAGACGCACGCGTACGTCGCCGTGCTTCAACGACGCGACCTTCAGCCCGAGCAGTTGATTGAAGCTGATGCGCTGCTCCCACAGCTCGGTTATGGCCCGGTCAAGCAGCCGCTGCTGCTCGGCGCTGCGCCGCTTGACGGGGGGCGTGCTGGTCATGTGCGCTTCACTTCAACACTTCGGGCGTCACCGAGCGATGGAAGCCGTCGAAGGGCACCGAGCGCTGATGGTCCATCGTCGGGAAGGCGCCGTTGCCCAGCGGCGCACCGCCGTCGATCGGCACGGTGATGCCGGTGACGAAAGCCGCGCCGGGTGACAGCAGGAAGACGATCACCGCGCTGATCTCGGCCTCGGTGGCCAGGCGGCGCAGCGGCACGAAGTTCTTCAGGTTGCGGATCATTGGACGCATCATCTCCGGATAGCTGTCCATGCCGCTGGAGGCCACCCATCCTGGCGCCACCGCGTTGACGCGCACGCCTGCGTGTGCCCATTCGAAGGCCGCCGTCTGCGTCAGGTTGGCCATACCGGCGCGCGCCGCGCCCGAGTGGCCCATGCCTGGCATGCCATTGCGGAAGTCGGCCGTCATGTTGACAATCGCGCCGCCATGCTCCTGCATGCTTTGCTTGAAGAGCTCGCGCATCATCAGGAAGCCGCCGGTCAGGTTGTTGGCCACCACCGCGTCGAAGCCACGCTTGCCGATCATCGCCAGCGGCGAGGGAAACTGCCCGCCCGCGTTGTTCACCAGGCCATGCACCGCGCCGTGCTTGGCGACCACCTTCGTCACCTCCGCCTTGACCGCGTCTTCGTCGCGGATGTCGAAGGCCGCAGTGTCGCAGCGTCCGCCGTCCTCGATGATCTCGGCGGCCACGCTGTCGAGTTTGTCCTGCGTGCGACCGCTGAGGATGACCGTCGCACCAAGCGAGGCCAGTTCGTGAGCGACACAGCGGCCGATGCCGCTGCCCGCGCCGGTGACCCAGTGCACGTGGCCGACAAAGAGCTTTGGGCGGAACACGCTTTGGTAGCGTCCGGCGCCGGGTGTGTTGTCTTGCATGGGCGGGAGGTCCAGGTTCGAAGATGAATCGCTACGTGTCGAGCCGCTGTCGCAGGCCTGATTGTCGGGCAATCGGCATGCCCGGCCGCCGCGCTAGCATGGATGCATTACAGCCCCGGCCCCCACCCCGACCTTGTCCGCAAAGAAGCCGCCAGCCATCGCGCCCGCCTGGCGCACCGCGGCACCGCGCTTCGATCGCCTGGATGCACTGCGCGGCGCGGCGATGGTGTGGATGGCGTTCTATCACTTCGCCTTCGACCTGAACCACTTCGGCTGGCTGAAGCCGCGGCACAACTTCTACGAAGACGCGCTGTGGACCATGCAGCGCACGGGCATCCTCAGCCTGTTCCTGTTCTGCGCCGGGCTGTCGCTGGCGGTGGCCCTGCATGCCGCGCAGCCGTGGTCGAGGTTCTGGAAACGCTGGGCACAGATCGCCGGCTGCGCGCTGCTTGTGAGTATCGGCTCGGCCTTCATGTTTCCGCACAGCTGGATCAGCTTCGGCGTGCTGCATGGCATCGCGGTGATGCTGGTGTTGGCGCGGCTGGCGGCGCCGCTGCGTGTCTGGCTGTGGCCGCTGGGTATGCTGTGTCTGGCCGCGCCGTGGCTATGGCAGGACCCCGTCTTTGACACGCGCTGGACCAACTGGGTGGGGTTGGTCACGCACAAGCCGGTGACCGAGGACTTCGTGCCGTTGCTGCCGTGGCTGGGCGTCATGCTCTTCGGCCTGGCCGCCGGGCAGTGGCTGCTGCGGCACCGCGCAACGCAAATGTCCGGCGCACTGGCGGCGCCGCTGCGGCCGCTGGCCTTCCTCGGGCGATGGTCGCTGAGCTTCTACATGGTGCACCAGCTGGTGCTGATTGGCGCGCTGATGGCGGTGGCCGCGCTCAGAACCTGAACGCGGCACTGCGCGCCGCGTCGTCCCATGCATAGGCGCCGAAGAAGATCACCGCCAGACCGGCAGCCAGCAGCAGGACGCGCAGCCACCACCCGCGCAGCGGCCGGATCAGCGCCACCGAGATCAACCACAGGCCGACGCCGATCTTCAGCAGCGCCAGCAGCGCCAGGCCCGGGTGAGTGGCCAGCTTCAACAGCCACGGGTTGGCGACGAAGCCCATCGGCAGTACGAACAGACCCACGCCCAGCAGCATCGAGCGTCCGGCGACCGGCAGCCAGGCTGTCTGCGCGATGCCGGCGGCGATGAACACGTTGCCGCACACCGGTGGCGTGATCGTGCACAGCAGCGCGTACCAGAACACGAACAGGTGCGCGTACAGTGGCGTCAGCCCCATCGTCTGCAGCGCGTCGCCCGCCACCGCGATGCAGATCACGTAGGCGGCAGTGGTCGGCAGCTCCATGCCCAGCAGCAAGCTGGCCAGGCCGGTCAGCAGCAGGCCGACCCACAGGCTACCGTCCGAGGCCGACAGGATCAGCGAGGTGATCTTCACGCCGACACCGGTCTTGTGGAACACGCCGGTGATCAGCCCTGCGCAGATCAGGATCGCGGCGATGGTGGCGATCTGCCGCGACCCATCGACCACGGCCACCTGCAGCCGCGCCAGCCAGCGGCGCAGGTCGATCTGCCCGGCGGTGTCGAAACATAGCAAGACCGCCATTGCCGCCGTGGCGAACAGCGCCGCGTACTGCGGCGTGTATGCGGTCCAGCCCAGCACGAACACCAGGATGCCGAAGGGCACCGCGAAGAAGGGCAGGGTGCGCGCCACGCGCGCCCAGCCGGGCAGATCGGCCTTGCTCAGCCCCTTCAGTCCGAACTTGATCGCGTACTGGTGCACGCCGATCCAGGTGGTGACGAAGAACAGGATCGCCGCCGGCGTGGCCGCCACCATGATGGTGGTGTAAGGCAGGGCCAGCAGCTCGGCCATCACGAAGATGCCGGCGCCCATCAGCGGCGGCATGATCTGCCCGCCGGTGGAGGCCACCGCCTCGGTGGCCGCGGCCAGGCTCGGCGGATAGCCCAGTCGCTTCATCGCCGGGATCGTGACCATGCCGGTCGAGGCGGTGTTGGCCGAGGCCGAGCCCGAGATGGTGCCGTACAGCGCGCTGGACAGCACGGCCACCTTTGCGGCCCCGGCTCGGTAGCGCCCGGCGATCTGCGTGGACAGCGACATGAAACCTGATCCCGCAGCACCGGCCGAGATGAACGCCCCGAGGATCAGGAAGGGTGCGACGGTGTCTGCCGACAGGCCGGTGAGCTCGCTCCAAAGGCCGCTCTCGCTGATGACCAGATCACCCAGCAGAGATTCGAGCGCGAACGGGTCGTGGCCGAAGGAGCCGCTCAGGTGATGGCCGAAGACGCCGTAGGCCAGCACCAGCAGCGTGATCAGCGGCAGCACGATGTTGATCGCGCGCCGCGCCATCTCCAGCGTGACTGCGATCAGCGCGATCGCCACCGCCATCTGCAGCGGGCCTTGCAGACTGCCGTACTGGTCGGCCAGCGCGGCATGGTGGGCCAGCACGTAGGCGGCGCTCGCGCCGCCCAGCACTAGGCAGGCCCAGCCGAGCCAGCGCCCCGGCTTCGAGCCAGCATCGGCGAAGACGAAGATCCACGGCAGCGCCAGCAGGAAGTGCAGCGGCCGCGTGATCAGGTTCGGAATAAGCCCCGAGAAGACGAGGTAGAGGTGCAAGCCGACGGTGAGTGCACCGAACAGCGTCAGCACCCAGCCGGGCCGTGGCACGCGGGCCGCTCGCTCGACCTCGTCAGCGAAGGTCTCGGTGACTGTGGTTTCGGGCATCGCCACGGCGCGGTTGCGCCGTTCACTTCACCGCGATGCCCATTTCCTTGTAGTAGCGCAGCGCACCGGGGTGCAAGTCGGCGCCGAGTTGTTTCACCATCTCGGGCTGCACGCCGTTCCACCACGGGCTCTTCTCGGCCAGCTTCGCCTTGCTCTCCCAAAAGGTCCGGGTGATGAAGTAAGCCACGTCGTCGCTCATGGCGGTGGTGGTGTAGGCGCCGACAGGCAGGCCGACGGTGTTGACCGGCTTGTCCTGGCCCTTGTAGGTGCCGGCGGCGATGGTCAGCGGCCCCGACGACGGGTCCAGCGCCAGCACCTTGGCTCGCTCGGTGTCACTCAGCGACAGGATCTTCACCGGCGTGGTGCTGGCCAGTTCCACCAACTGCGGCGTCGGGTGCGACGAGCAGGTGGCGAAGGCGTCGACCTTGCCGTTGCGCATGGCCGGGCCGGCGGCGTTGAGCTCGACTTCGACGGTCTTGACCTTGTCGGTCAGCCCGAAGGCATCGAGGATCTTGTCGGTGGCGGTGCCGCAGAAGGTGCCCTTGCCACCGGGGATCATCGTCTTGCCGGCCAGGTCGGCGATGGAGTTGATGCCGGCGTCGGCCCGCGCCACCAGATGCACCGTCACGAAGGGCAACACGAACAGCGTGCGCGCGTTGTCGAAGGCGCCGTCCTCGAAGGGCTTCTTGCCCTCGCGCGCGCTGGCCAGCAGCCCCGGCGGCGTGGTGAAGACGAAGTTGCCGCTGCGCGACTTCGATTCCTTGACGTTCTGCACCGAGCCCTGGCTTTCTTCCACCGTCGGCACGAAGCTCGCATCCGCGGCCTTCAGCGACTCGCCGATCTGCACCATCATCAGGTAGTACGATGAGCCGGACTTCGCGGATTTGAGCGTGACGCGGGTCTCGGCGTGGGTGGCAGTGCCTGCTGCGGCCAGCGCCAGCGCGGCCAGTACGATGGCGGCAAGCTTGCGGGTCTTCGGCATCGGTATGTCTCCAGTGTTGTCGTGAGGGGAAGCGGGGAATTCTAGGGATGTGGCCACGGCGCGCCACGGGTCGCCGGCGCAGGCTCCAATCGAAGCCCGCTCACTGCCGATCGTTCGCTACATCGACAACGAGCCCTCGCGAAACTCCGTCTTGTCTAGCCACACGTTGATCAGCACGGCCTTGCCCCTTTGCGCAAGCTGGCGCGCACGCTGCAACGCCGGTACCACCTCGTCCAGACGCTTCACGAGCAGGCCCTCGGCGCCAAAGCCGGCAACGACCTCGTGGTAAGCGCTGCGCGCCAGCACCGTGGCCACGTCGTCGTGCAGCATCTTCACCTGCTCGCGGGCGATCTGCGTCCAGCCGGCGTCGTTGCCGACCACCGCAATCACCGGGATGCCCTGGCGCACCAGGCTGTCGAACTCGGCCAGTCCCCAGCCGCAGGCGCCGTCGCCCCAGACGATCCACACCTCGCTGTCCGAACGCGCCAGCGCCGCGCCGATGGCAAAGCCGGCGCCCACGCCCAGCGTGCCGAAGGCGCCCGGGTCCAGCCAGCTCAGCGGTGAACGGGGGTGCAGCACGTAGCTGGCGGTGGCGACGAAGTCGCCGCCGTCGGCGACGAAGATGGCGTTGTCACCGGCTTCGGCCTCCAGCGCGCGGAAGAAGGCCAGCGGGTTGACGTTCTCGCCTGACGCTGCGGCCTGGGTGTCGATCTCGGCCTCGCGCTGTGCGTCGCGCGCGCGAAGCGTGTCGAGCCAGGCGTCGATGCGTCCGGGAACGGCCGGCGCGGCTTGCGCAAGTGCCTGGATGAAGCGCCCTGCATCGCCAATGGCGGCCACGTCGGGCCGGCGGTTCAGCCGTGCGTCCTTGCTGCTGCGGTTGGCGGCGATCAGCGTCGCGCTGCGCCGCACGTGCTTGCCGTAGTCGAGACGGAAGTCGCAGGGCACGCCGGCCAGCAGCACGCAGTCGGACTCGCGCAGCGCATTGCGGCGCTGGTGGCGCATCTGCAGTGCGTGGTTGCGGCCCAGCAGGCCGCGCGCCATGCCCGACAGATAGATCGGCACGCCCAGCGCGCCGACGGCGGCGGCCAACGCGTCGGCCTCGTCGGCCACCACCACCGCCTGGCTACCGATGACTAACAGCGGGCGCTGCGCCTGCTGCAGCGCCGCGGCTGCGCGGCGCAGCGCGCCATCGTCGGCGCGCGGCAGTGCCACCGCGCGTTGCGCCACCCCCTGCTTGCTGTCGCTGCCGTCGAACATCTTCTGCGCATGGCGGTTCAGGTACCAGCGCAACGCGCGGTCGGACACCGTGCTGCCCTTGCCCGCCGCGTCGGCATACCACTGGCGGATCGAGGCCTCGTCGTACAGCAGGTCCACCGGGCATTCGATGAACACCGGGCCGGGCACGCCGTCTTGCGCGATCTCGAACGCCTCGGCCACCGCTGGCCCGAGTTCGCTCACGCGCCGCAGCTTCAGGAAACGCTTGACGTGCGGCGTTACCAGTGGCCGCTGATCGATGTCCTGCAGCGCGCCGCGGCCCTGCAGCGCGGTCGGTGCGGCGCCGCCGATCAGCACCACCGGCGACTGCGCCAGTTGCGCGTTCTTCAGCGCGGTGATGGTGTTGGTGATGCCCGGCCCGGCGGTGACGGCGGCCACGCCGGGGCGCCCAGTCAGCCGCGCGGTTGCGTCGGCGGCGAAGACTGCGGTGACCTCGTCGCGCACGTCGACGATGCGGATGCCACGTGCCTTGGCGCCGCTCAGGATCGGCGAGATGTGGCCGCCGCACAGCGTGAAGACGGTCTGCACGCCGTGCACCTGCAGCGCTTCGGCGATGTGGTCACCGCCGTGGCGTGCAGTCGGCGCGGGGGTGCCCAAGGCCTCGGCTGCGGTCATGCCCAGACCACCAGCCCGGTGCCCTGGTACCACTTGTCCACCATAGGCTCGGCCTCCGTCTCGATGCGGCTGCGCTTGATCTTCATCGTCGGCGTCAGGCAGCCGTTCTCGATGGTCCAGGGCTCTTTCGCGACGACGATCATGCGCAGGTGCTCGTAGTCTGACAGCTGCGCGTTGACCTGCTTGACGAGGGCGCCCAGGCTCTGTTCCACCTCTGCGCGCACGGCGGCGTCGCCGATGCGCGGGCGCAGCGTCTCGTTCAACACCACCAGCGCATAGGCGGCCTGCTGGCCCACGCCGCTGACCATCGCCAGCTCGAGCATCGGGTGCGCGAGCAGCTTGCTCTCGATCGGCGCCGGCGCCACGTACTTGCCTTTGGCCGTCTTGAACAGCTCCTTCGTGCGACCGGTGATCCTAAGCATGCCGTCGGCACGCAGTTCGCCCCGGTCACCGGTGCGGAAATAACCGTCCTCTGTGAAGGACTCGGCCGTCAACTCGGGTTGCTTGTAATAGCCGCTGAACTGCCCCGGCGATTTGACCTGGATCTCGCCTTCGGCGCTGATGCGCGCCATCACGCCGGGCAGCGCCACGCCGACGTAGCCCGGCTCGCTGAACTGCTCGTTCGAGCTGAACGAATACGAGTTGTCCTCTGTCATGCCATAACCTTCAAAAAGCTTCAGGCCCAACTTGCGGTACCAGCGGATCAGCTCCGGTGGCAGCGGTGCCGAGCCGCTGCCGGCCTGGATCACCGCGTCCAGGCCCAGGCCGTTGAGCACCTTCTTCGCGATGTAACGCCCGAGGATCGGGATGCCTAGCAGCCGGTCGAGCTTGGTCGGCGGCATCTTCGCGAACACGCCCTGCTGGAATTTCAGCCACAGTCGGGGCACGCTGATGAACAGCGTCGGCCGCGCGCGTTGCAGGTCCTGCAAGAAACTGTCGAGCGAGTCGGCGAAGAAGATGTGCGAGCCACCATCGACCAGCGATGCGCCCTCGACCCACGAGCGCTCGAAGCTGTGGGCCAGCGGCAGGTATGACAGCATGCGGCTTTCGACGCCTTCGCCGACCCGCTTGCGCACGTCCTTCGAAATGCCTTCGGCCGCGCGCGTGAAGGCGCTGAAGCTGACCATCGCGCCCTTGGGCCGCCCGGTCGAGCCCGAGGTGTAGATGATCATCGCCAGTTCGTCGGCGGCGCGTTGCGGCCGGCCCTGCAGCGCCGCGGTGCGCGCGACGATCGCGTCCCAGGTGTCGTACGACGTCGTCGGTGCCAGCGGAAAGGCGATGCGCGGCAATCCGGCGGGCACGCCGGGCTCCTGCTGCGACCAGCTGTCGAGCTTGCCGACGAAGAGCAGGCTCGCCTCGCTGTGGCCGAGTACGTAGCCCACGGTCTCGGCGGTCTCGGTGGGGAAGATCGCGACAGTGGTGTAGCCGGCCAGCCAGATTGCCAGCTCGGCCATGAAGAAGTGCGCGCAGTTCTTGGACAAGATCGCGATGCGCGCGCCGCGCGGGAAGCCCTGGGCTTGCAGGTGCGTGGCCATGCGCCGCGACTGGTCTAGCACCTGGCCCCAGGTGTAGTCGGCCACTGCGCCGCCGCCCAGCGGCTGCGTCAGGAAGACGCGGTCGGATTGCTTCGCCTCGTGGTCGAGCACATGGTCGAGAATCAATTTTTCCATGGTTGGTCTCCTTGATCGAGTCACTCGGCTTGAACGCTGAAGCTCAGGCCGGCATGGCGCTGCAGCCGTGCGATCAGCGCCTGGCCCATCGCTGCGGCCGGGGTCCAGATGCCGCCAGGCGTGCCGGTGCTGTCGTGCAGCAGGCACAACGCGGCTTCGGCGATCATCTTCGAGGTCGAGCCGTAGCCAGGGTCGCGGTCACCGTTGACGACGACGCGCAGCACATGCCCCTCGGTGTCCTCGCCGACGAACAGCAGCTCGTAGAAGCCGGCCTCGCGCTCCGCACGCGACGGGCCCTCACCGGGTTTCGGCCCGTCGTCGGCGGCCAAGGACTTGTCTTCGGCCAGCGCCTTGGCGACGGCCTCGCCCTTGTCGCCGGACCCGGTGAGGATCATTTCGTCGTATGCGAAGTCGACGCCATAGGCGTGGCCGAGCAGGAAGTTGCTGCGGTGCACGTTGCGCGTGTTGATGGCTGCCATCACGAACGGTGCGGCCCAGCTGCCGGTGGCCTTCTCGAACAGCGGCCGGCTGCCAGAGGGCTGCTTGGGGCCCTCGAAACCCGGGGTCAGCGCGAACGGGTTGCGCAGCAGCTCGGCCACATCCGGCCGGGCCCGTGCGGCGTCGAGCGTGGCCCTCAGGCTGGCGGCGGTGCCGCCGGAAAAACTGCCCTTCATCTTGCGCACTCGGCCACGCACGTGCGCCGCCGGGTGGCTGTAGCGCTGCGTCATTTCACACTGCAGCAGCCACACGCCCAGGTCGAAGGGGATCGAATCGAAACCGCAGGAAAAGACGATGCGCGCACCGCTCGCCCTGGCCGTGGCCTCATGTGCGTCGATCATCTGGCGCATCCACGCCGGCTCGCCGCACAGATCGACGTAGTCAATGCCAGCGGCGGCGCACGCGGCGACGAGGTCGCTGCCGTGCAGCTGGTACGGACCGACGGTGGTCAACACCAGCCGCGTGCATGCCGTCAGCGCCTTCAGGCTGGCGGCATCGCGGCCATCGACGACGAACAGCGGCGTGTCGGCCGGCGCGCCGACCTCGTCGCGCAGCTCCGCAAGCTTTGCGGCGCTGCGCCCGGCCATGGCCCAGCGCTGACCGACCGCGCTGGGCGAACTCAGCAGGTACTCGACCACCAACCGGCCTGTGAAGCCGGTTGCGCCAAAGACCACCAGGTCGAAGTCCTTGCTCATCGAGAGCCTCGTCGTCGCATCAAGATCGGCCGCGCTTGAGTGCAGCCGCGACCTCGCCGACGATCCCCGGCCCTCCGTAGATCAGCCCGGTGTAAATCTGGACCAGGTCGGCGCCGGCGGCAAGCTTTGACAGCGCGTCGGCGCCGCTCATCACGCCGCCGACGCCGATGATCGGGTACGCGGCGCCTAGCGCGGCGCGCAACTGGCGGATGACTCGGTTGCTGGCTTCAAGCACCGGCGCGCCGGACAGCCCGCCGGCTTCGTCCGCATGTGCCATGCCGGCCACCCCATCGCGCGACAGCGTGGTGTTGGTGGCGATGACACCATCGATGCGGTGGCGTTGCAGCGTGGCAGCGATGTGCTGGACCTGCGTCTCGTCCAGGTCCGGCGCGATCTTGACGAACATCGGCACTTGACGCCCGGAGCCGGACTGCAACTTGTCGCGGCGCGTGCGCAGCGCGCCGAGCAGCGCGTCGAGCGCGGCGTCGCCCTGCAGTTCGCGCAGGTTCTTGGTGTTCGGGCTGGAGATGTTGACGGTCACGTAGTCGGCATGCGGGAACACGCCCTCCAGCCCGAGCAGGTAGTCGTTCGCGGCAAGCTCGATCGGCGTGGCCGCGTTCTTGCCGATGTTCAGCCCGACGACGCCGCCGCTGCGGCGAAAGCTGCGCGCGCGCTGCACGTTGGCGACGAATGCGCCCAGGCCTTCGTTGTTGAAGCCCAGCCGGTTGATCAGCGCTCGCGCCTCGACCAGACGAAACATGCGCGGCTTGGGATTGCCCGGCTGCGCCAGCGGCGTTACGGTGCCGACCTCGATGAAGCCAAAGCCCATCGCGCCAAGCGCGTCGATGCAGCGGCCGTTCTTGTCCAGCCCCGCTGCCAGGCCGACGCGGTTGGGGAAGCGCAGCCCGGCGACGGTGACCGGGTCGTCGATGCGCGCGACCTGCCACAGCAACTGCGCCGGCGTGTTCTGCAGCCGCGCCAGCGCAGCCAGTGTCAGCTCGTGAGCGTGCTCCGGGTCCAGTCCGAAAAGGAAGGGGCGGGTGAGGGCGTACGGAGCGAGGGACATGGCCCATTTTGGCGCAGCCTCGGGGCCGGGCTGGCCGACGATAATCAAGGCGATGTCGCAGGATCAACTCAAGGCGCTGGTCGGTCGCGCCGCGCTGGCTTATGTGCCCGAAGGCGCGGTGCTGGGAGTCGGCACCGGATCGACGGTCAACCACTTCATCGACGCCCTCGCGGCCAGCGGGCTGCGAGTGGCCGGCGCGGTGTCCAGCAGCGAACAGAGCACGCGGCGGCTGCGGGCGGCGGGCATCGCGGTGCTGGACGCCAACGCGGTGACGAGCCTGCCGGTGTACATCGACGGCGCCGACGAGATCGACCCGCAGGGCTGCATGATCAAGGGCGGCGGCGGCGCGCTGACACGCGAGAAGATCGTCGCCGACCTGGCCGAGCGCTTCGTGTGCATTGCCGACGAATCCAAGCGTGTGGCCGTGCTTGGCACCTATCCGCTGCCCGTGGAGGTGATCCCAATGGCCGCGGCGCAGGTGACACGCCGGTTGCAGGCGCTGGGAGCAAGGGCCGTGCCGCGTGCCGGCTTAGTCACAGACAACGGCTGCACGATCCTCGATGCGCATGGCTTGTCGATCGACGACCCGCTGGCGCTCGAAGTCCGGATCAATCAGTGGCCGGGCGTGGTGACGGTGGGCCTGTTCGCGTTGCATCGTGCGCGCATCTGCCTGCTGGGCTCCACCGAGGGCGTGTTAACCCTGCAGTTCGAGCCGCCGCCCGCCGGCCGGGACGTGCCAAAAAGCGCGTAACCTTGGGGTTGTTGTTCCCCCGCGTGCAAACTACGAAAAGGACGGCCCGTGGCCAAACCCAACTACTCGTTCGAAAAGCGCCAGCGCGAGCTGGCCAAGAAGAAGAAGAAGGAAGAGAAGCTGAAGGAAAAGGCCGAGCGCAAGACCGGCCCAGCGGGCGCCGACGAGTCCGCAGGCGAAGGCGATGTCGCCAACGATGCGGCCGCTGCCGCGCAGCAGTCCGCTGGGCAAGGCCCCGCCTGACTCAGCGCGGCGCACGGCGTGCGCTGCGCAGGACGAAACGCGCCGGGTCCACCGCCCGTACCAACGAGTCTTCCAGAGGCAGCGGCGCTGAGGCGATCTGCGCGGCCAGCACCTGGCCACCCAGTGCGGCCCAGCCGATGCCGCGTGACGCGAGCGCGGTGAACAGGTACAGCCCGGCGCGGCGCGGCACATCGCGCAAGCGTTCGACCGGCTGGCCAAGCAACGCAACTTCATCGGGCACCGCGCCCACCAGGGGCAGCCGGTCGTCGGCCACCAGGCGCCAGCCGACCCGACCGGACAGGGTTTCTGGGGCCGGCCCGCACTGCCCTGTCAGCGCCCGCAGCCGCCGAAGGTTGAAGGCATGGTCGGCCGCGCGCACGTGGCTGTCGTGGTCGTCCGGCTGCGCGCTGGCGCCGAAGACCGCCAGGGCGCCGACCTGCGGTAGCAGGTAGCCGGCACCTGCCAGCGGGATGCGCGGCAGGGCAAGGCGCTGCGATGCCGGTGAGTGCGCGTTGTCGAACTGGCTAATCTGCCCGCGCACCTGACGCAGCGGCCAATGCGCGGCGTCGAGCAGGCGCATCGCGTCGGCGGCCTGCGCCAGCACCACTGTGCCCGCCTGGTCGATCACCTGACCGGTGGCATCCAGCAAGCACCATCGATCGCCGGCCCGGTGCAGCCCGTGCACGGCAACGCCGCCGCGAAACCGTGCCCATCCGCCCGCTCGCTGCAGGAACGAGCCCGCCAGCGCGGCCGGCTGCACCCAGCCGCCGCCCGGGTAGAACCAGGCTGGTCGATGCAGTGGCAGTCCGCAACGCTCGCCCGCTTCGGCAGCGTCGAGGGCCTGCACGTAGTCCGGTGGCAGTGGCAGCGCGTCGAGCACGGCCTGCATCGCTGTGCGGTCAGGCAGGCGGCTTTCCAGCCGCAGCACCCCGCCCACCTGGCCCGGTGCGCCGTGGTCATCGATGGCTTGCCGCACCGCGTGGCTTGCCTGCAGCGCGGCCGCACGGTTGAAACGCGCGTGCGCGCCATCCTGCCGGTGCACGACACCGTGAAACAGGCCGGCGGGGTTGCCGGAGGCCATCGCGGCGGGGTGGTCGCAACTTTCGATCAGCGTGCTGCGCCAGCCCAGTTCGGCCAGCGCACAGGCGACCGCGCAGCCGGCCAGTCCGGCGCCGACGATCAGCGCGTGGCGGTCGTCGGGTTGGTTCGAAAGCAGCGCTGGCGGGCGCAGGCCGTGCCGCGGCCGATACACGGCATGCAGGAAAGGGCCGGTATCAGGTTCGCGGGCAAAGCCGGCGCCTGCCAGAGCGTCGGCCAGCGCCGCCGTGTCGGTCCAGAGCTGGGCATCCGGTACGGCGAGCCGCGCGAGTGCTTTGGCCAGGCGTTGCGGGCCGCGATGCGGGTCGTCCGAGGCGTGGGTGCCATCGATCAGAAAGACATCGACCTGCGCCTGCAGTTCGATCAGCCAGTCCAGCACCCTGCCACGCGCCAGCAGCAGCTGCAGTCGGCCGGGTACCAGGTCGATGCGGTGCAGGTTGCGAGTCATCGGCGGCCAGGCGGCGGCCAGCCGGTCGGCCAGGGCCTCGGCCGGGGAGCCGGCATGCGCGCAGCGTAGGCCCGGCGCGCCGATGCATGCCGGATCGATGGCGATGACGACAAGCTGGGCCCGCGGTGGCGCTCCGTCCTGCCAGGTCTGCCAGAGTTTCAGCAGGGCGCTGCCATCGCCGAAGCCGGCTTGCAGCAGCACGACACGTTCACGCGTGCGCCACAGTGCGCGCAGCGTGTCCACGTCCGTCATCACCGGACGGCCCGCTGCGCCAACCATCGTTGCAATGCCGGCTGCACCTCGGCCAGTTGGCGGTAGCGTTGCACCGCCGGGCTCATCGAGGCCAGCGCGTCGCGCAGGCGGGCGGCCTTGTGCGGTGTGTCGATGGCCTCGAGCAGCGGCTGGCTGTCCACGCGGATCGTGAACACCGCTTGACCGGCATCGGGCACCGGGATGAAAGTCTGCCGTTCGGTACGCCAGTGTGCCTGGGCGGCCACTGCATCTGCCGGGCCGCCCTGCCAGCCGGCTGCAGTCTGGCGTGCCGGGTGGGCATCGAGCCGCGCGTTTGGCGTGATCGTCCACACGAAGCGTTCCCAGCGTGCGGGTGCGCTGACCAGTCGCATCAATGCGTCGCCTGCGGCCCGCAGCCTGTGGCCGTCGGCGACCGGGGCATGCACCTCGGCGAAGTGCTGGCCGACCTTTGATTCGGGCACCCAGTGCGAGGGCAGTGTCACCGCGAGCCAGGGAATCTGCGCCGTGCGGCCGTCGATGATCGCGAAGTCCTCGGCCAAGGCCAGCGACAGCAGCGCTGCAAGCCGCCAACGCTGCGGCAGGCGCCGCAGCGTGTCGCCGACCTCGGCCATCGGCGCATGCGCGGGGCTGGCGCCCACATGCCCGTCGACGTCCACCGCCCAACCCAGCGACATTGCGAGTGCCTTGCGGCCATCCCAGCCAAAGGATGCCGGGTGCTCCAGCGCCGCTTGTGCCGCCAGCGCCTGCAGCGCCGGCGCGGCGTCGAAGCCGGGCGCGGTCACCAAGGCCGAATGCGGCGCCTCGCCGAGAACGGCAAGTTTCTCGATCAGGTGCCGGCTGCCACGGCCGGCAATGCTCAGCTGTGCCGCGCCCGCGTCAAGTCGGCGCAGGCCGGGCTGCATGCGAAAGGGCGCCTGTACCGCGGCGTCGAAATCAAAGGCCATCGCGGCCGATCATGCCGCCGACCGGCCGTGCAAAGGCGGCCTCAGTCGCCGGTGTG
>Ga0316188_10000197_pt1 | contig 22563 bp, 17 predicted proteins | sample Phiworburrow1_MG_FD_204933 | JGI IMG/M metagenome (GOLD analysis project Ga0316188, IMG submission 204933) | Coastal sediment microbial communities from Maine, United States - Phippsburg worm burrow 1 | ecosystem: Environmental > Aquatic > Marine > Coastal > Sediment | place: USA: Maine... | reverse complement strand
TGAGAAAAAAAAATTGCAACACAAAGCTTATAGAAAGCGAAAAAAACAAACCTTTGTTTAATCTTATCAGAAGGGCCGTTGAATGGCTCAAACAAAACTCATATAATACGCCAATAGTTAAATGGGAAACAAAGGCGTGGGGTGAAATTCCGGCAGATTTCGGAAGAAAATAATTATGATTTTTTAGTGTTTTATAACGATTATTTGGAATTTCAAAAGCGTATATTTGCAGCATATAGCAAAATGCTTCTATGGGGAAACTTTTAATTGTTGGTACTGTTGCATTCGATACTATTGAAACTCCGTTTGGTAAAACCGACAATATTCTTGGAGGAGCCGCAACATACATTGGTTTAGCGGCTTCGCAATTTGATTTAGATGCAGCAATAGTTTCTGTAGTAGGGGATGATTTTCCAAATAAATACCTTCAGATTCTTGCTGATAAAAATATTGATATCTCTGCTATTGAAATTGTAAAAGGGGGTAAAACCTTTTTTTGGAGTGGTAAATATCATAACGATCTCAACAGCAGGGATACCTTAAGTACCGAACTAAATGTCCTTGCAGATTTTAATCCTGTGGTCCCTGAAAATTACAGGAATGCAGATGTAGTTATGTTGGGTAATTTACATCCGAACATCCAGATGAAGGTTATCAGACAAATGGAAAAAAAACCGAAGTTAATTGTCCTTGATACAATGAATTATTGGATGAATCATACTTCGGAAGAATTAAATGAAGTCATAAAACATATCGATATCATTACTATAAATGATGAAGAGGCAAGACAATTGACCAATGAATATTCTTTGGTAAAAGCGGCTGCGAAAATTCATACAATGGGGCCAAAATATGTAGTCATTAAAAAAGGTGAGCACGGCGCTTTACTTTTTCATAATGATAATATATTCTTTGCTCCTGCCCTCCCCCTTGAAGAAGTTTTTGATCCTACCGGTGCAGGTGATACTTTTGCGGGTGGTTTTGTAGGTTTTCTTACAGAGACAGAAAACGTGTCCTTCAACAATTTGAGGAATGGGGTTATTCACGGTTCCAATCTGGCCTCATTTTGCGTAGAACGTTTTGGAACTGAACGGATGTTAAATTTAAAGGCAGAAGAAATAGCGAGAAGGTTGCATCAATTCCGGGAATTGACACAATTTGATATTGAAATACAATTATAAAAATAAACGCGCCTCGAACTAACGGGGCTTTTTTAATTCATTAAAATAATGAGTGACGCCATTAAACACGAATGTGGGATATCTTTAATAAGGCTCTTAAAACCTTTGGATTTTTATAAGGAAAAGTACGGCACTATTTTTTATGGAGTGAACAAGATGTATTTAATGATGGAAAAACAGCACAACCGAGGTCAGGATGGTGCCGGTTTTGCCAGTATTAAATTAGACATGGCCCCGGGAGAGCGTTATATGAGCAGGGTGCGTTCTGTGGAGACCCAACCCATACAAGATATCTTTGATCAGATCAATGACCGTATTAATACTGCTTTAAAAGAACACCCGGAATATATAGACAATACGGATTTACAAAAAAAGAATATCCCATATATTGGTGAAGTACTCCTTGGGCATGTTCGCTACGGGACCTTTGGAAAGAACAGTATTGAAAATGTACATCCTTTTCTTAGGCAGAATAACTGGATGCATAGAAATCTTATTGTAGCCGGGAATTTTAATATGACCAATGTTGATGAGCTCTTTGATAATTTGATACAACTGGGGCAGCATCCAAAAGAGATGGCAGATACAGTTACGGTCATGGAAAAAATAGGGCACTTTCTTGATGATGCCGTTGCAAAACTTTACCGCCAAATTAAGAAGGAGGGCTATAATAAGATGGAGGCATCACCTTTGATAGCGGAAAGATTAAAAGTTTCCAAAATACTCAAAAAAGCATCAAAGAATTGGGATGGTGGCTATGCAATGGCCGGAATGTTCGGACATGGAGATGCTTTCGTGCTCAGAGACCCTTCAGGAATAAGACCTGCTTATTACTTTAAAAATGACGAGGTAGTTGTAGTTGCATCAGAAAGACCTGCAATTCAGACAGTTTTTAATGTAGGGTATGACGAGATCAAAGAACTTGATCCCGGCAACGCATTAATTATTAAGAAAAATGGAACGGTTAGTGCTACTGAAATTTTAGAGCCAAAAGAAAGAAAGGCCTGCTCTTTTGAAAGAATATATTTTTCCAGGGGTAGTGATAAAGAAATTTACCAGGAGCGTAAAGAATTGGGGAAATTAATTTTTCCGCAAATATTGACTGCTATTAATGAAGATATTAGGAATACTGTTTTTTCTTATATCCCGAATACGGCAGAGACTTCTTATTTAGGAATGATCAAAGAAGCGCAGAATTATTTGAATAAGAAAAAGGAAGAACAGATACTTAAATTAGGCCCCGGTATAACAAGAGAGCAGCTGAATGAAATTTTAGATGTTCGCCCCAGGATTGAAAAAGTAGCCATAAAAGACGCGAAACTCAGAACATTTATTACCCAGGACAGCAACAGGGATGACCTAGTTGCACACGTATATGACATTTCTTATGGTTCCGTAAACAAAGATGACAATCTCGTCATTATTGATGACAGCATTGTTCGAGGTACTACACTTAAGAAAAGTATTTTAAGAATTTTAGACAGGCTGTCACCTAAGAAAATAATTGTTGTTTCGTCTGCTCCACAGATACGCTACCCCGATTGTTATGGGATAGACATGGCCAAACTGGAAGATTTTGCCGCGTTCAGGGCAGCTCTGGAACTGCATAAGGAGCAGAATACAATGAAGAAAGTAGAAGAGATATATCACAAATGTGTTCAACAAGTTCGCACCGCAGATAAAGATGTTGTCAATTATGTAAAAGATTTTTATCAGCCGTTCACTGCGGATCAGATCTCGAAGAAAATTGGTGAGCTTCTAAGTCCCCCGGACATTAAAGCTGAAGTTCAGATCATATATCAAACTATTGAATCTTTACATCAGGCCTGCCCAAAAAACCTTGGCGACTGGTATTTTACAGGAGATTATCCTACCCCAGGCGGAAACAGGGTTGTCAACAGGGCTTTTATAAACTTTTATGAGGGTAAAAATGAAAGGGCATATTAACATTTTTATCGATGAAATACACAAAATTATGCATTTCATCGATAATATGCGCTATTCATCGGCTTTTTAGTCACAACGAAATAAAGGCGGTTACTTTAGACCTGCCATAGCATAAGTAGGTTAAGTTCATGGTAAGATTTGGGGCAAAAAAGGTGGAGACTTCTCCACCTTTTTTATTTATACTCTAATTGGATTTCATTTTTCCACACTTTTAATACGACTTTTCTTCAACTATTATAGTAGAAAATACAACCTAAGGCATTTCAACCAATTAAAAAGAAGTTTAGCCAAAATTTTATTCCCTACCTGCTCTATTAGTTTACATTTGGTGGACCATAGCATAAGTAGGTTAAGTTCATGGTAAGATTTGGGGAAAAAGGCAGGTGCAAACCTGCCTTTTTATTTTTATACTACACTCCTAACTTCTATTTAGCAAATAATTCCTTTTCCTCCTCCAAGGAAAGAATTGACTACACAACGCATTTCAACGGATTAAAAAGAACTTCAGCCAAAATTTTATCCCCCCCTGCGCTATTAGTTTACATTTGGTGGACCATAGCATAAGTAGGTTAAGTTCATGGTAAGATTTGGGGAAAAAGGCAGGTGCAAACCTGCCTTTTTTATTTCTGATAATCAGTAAATTATGACTTTTATGGTTTATATTTTACTGCTTCATCTATTGTTGAGCAATAACTGAAAGCCTAAAATTTACCAAAAATTCTTTGTTATTTCTCACAATACCAGTAATTTAGTAATGCCATAGCATAAGTAGGTTAAGTTTATGGTAAGATTTGGGACGAAAAGGGTGGGGGCTTCTCCACCCTTTTCTATATAATAAAAAACCTCCCTGATGAATCAGGGAGGTTTTTTATTCGATAAATTTTGGATTACAGCAGTATTGTCATTTACTTATTTGAGCTGTACAATTCAGCAACTTTGTCCCAGTTGATTATATTAAAAAAACTATTGATATAATCCGGCCTTCTATTTTGATAATTTAAATAATATGCATGTTCCCAAACATCCAATCCCAAAATTGGATGACCGCCACAACCGGCGCCAGGCATCAACGAATTATCCTGATTTGGTGTTGAGCAAACCTCTACTTTCCCACCTTTGTGAACGCAAAGCCAGGCCCAGCCAGATCCAAATCTTGTCGCTGCAGCGTTACTAAAAACATCTTTAAAGGCGTCAAAAGAACCATAAGCCTTCTCAATAGCGGCCGCAAGTTCGCCCTTAGGCTTACCACCACCACCAGCAGACATTATATCCCAAAATAAAGTATGATTATAGTAGCCTCCGCCATTATTACGGACAGCACTATTAGACATATCCAAATTTTTCAATATATCTTCAATAGACTTGTTTGCAAGATCTGTGTTCTCAATTGCAGCATTAAGTTTTGAAGTGTAGCCGCCATGATGCTTTGTATGGTGTATCTCCATGGTTCTAGCATCAATATAGGGTTCTAATGCATCATATGCATAAGGTAGTTTTGGTAATTCAAATGCCATTTCTAAACGTTTTAAGTTAATAATTATAGTCCTTCAAAGTTACTCTATTTAACATAAATATCGGCCTAATTATTTGTTAAGAACTCTTTAAGATTATGTAATTTGCAATAAAAAATTAGTGCAGAGCAGCTCATTTAACATTTACAACGCTTCGGCCGGATCAGGTAAAACCTTTAAGCTCGTACAGGAATACCTAAAAATTGTACTTTCTGCAGAAAATTCCAATCTTTTTCATCAAATTCTGGCCATCACATTTACAAACAAGGCCGCAAACGAGATGAAAATCCGCATTCTTGATAGCCTGTTTGAATTCAGCAATCCTGAAAATCCAAAAAAGACTTCAGAATTATTCCAATTGTTGGCTAAAGATCTAGATCTAGAGGATGATCAATTGCGTAAAAGGGCGAACATCACATTAAAGCAAATTCTGCATAATTACGCATTTTTTGATATCTCGACCATCGATAAATTTACACACAGGCTTATAAGGACTTTTGCTAAAGACCTGAAAATTCCCCAGAATTTTGAAGTTGTTCTGGATACAGAGCTTTTATTGAATGAAGGAATTGGAAGGTTAATAAACAAAGCGGGATCGGATAAGCTGCTTACAAAAGTTCTTATTGATTTTGCTTTGGAAAAAATTAAGGACGCCAAAAGCTGGGATGTTGCCTATGACCTTACTAAAATGGGTAAATTGTTATTTGAGGAAAATCAGTCCATTCATTTGGAGCTTTTAAAAAACAAAAGCCCTCAGGATTTTTTAGTTCTCAAAAACTTAATTCAAAAAAAAGTTGCCGTTTTAGAAGATGAAACCAGAGATTTAGCAAAGCAGGCACTAGATGCTATATCCGAGTCAGGTTTGGATTTTGAAGTATTCTCCAGAAAAACACTTCCTAACCATTTTACTAAAATTTCCGATTTAGAATTTGATCCGGCAAAGCTTTACAACAATCAACTGGAAAAAAATTTACAGGATGGTAAAATTTTTAAGTCAGGAATTCAGATTCCCAGCACAGAATTGGTTTCGGTTCTTGAAAAGTATTTTTTGGTAGTTAAAAAGAAGTTATATCAAAGAGCTTTTTTAAAGAATTCGTACAGAAACATAGTGCCCTTAACAGTTTTAAATGCAATCCAGCAAGAAATTAAAGCGATTGAGATGGAACGCGATCAGATTCCAATATCCTCATTTAATACTATTATTTCAAATGAGATTAAGAACCAGCCCGCTCCTTACATTTATGAACGATTAGGGGAAAAATATCGTCACTACTTCATTGATGAATTCCAGGATACTTCTCAAATGCAGTGGGATAATCTAATTCCACTAATAAGTAGCGCCCTGGAGAGTCAGGATGAGCAGGGTAATATGGGAACTTTATTATTAGTGGGGGATGTAAAACAAGCTATCTACAGGTGGCGAGGCGGTCGGGCAGAACAATTCCTCAACCTGATTAACAAGGAAACCAATCCTTTTGTAATAGCACCGAATATTAAAACACTTGAAAAAAATTACCGGAGCAGAGAAGAACTGGTAAAATTCAACAACGCTTTTTTTACAATCACTTGTCCATTCTTAAATAATGTACAATACAATTCACTTTTTCTTGATGGAAACAAGCAAAATTTCAACGACAAAAAAGGTGGGTCCGTAGCATTGAATTTTATTGAGATGCCTCAGGAAAATATGGATTTGGAGTATTGTAATGAGGTAAACACATCAATCCAGGAAGCAATTGCAGATAATTATAATTATGCAGACATATGTATACTTACCAGAAAACGTAAACAAGGTATCATATTAGCAGATTTTCTCATACAACAAAATATTCCAATTATTTCTTCCGAAACACTTTTGCTGAAAAACAATCCAAAAGTTAACTTTCTGGTCAATCTATTAAAGCATATTAATGCGCCGGAGGATCTGGAAGTATGCTATGACATATTGTATTTTCTGGCTGAAAAAAAGGTAAACAAACACGCGTTTATCGATAAATATTTAACCGATTTACCTACAGCTCTAAAAGAGTTTTTCGGCTTTTCTGTACAACGATTAAAGTATACCACTCTATATGATGGTCTTGAATACGCTATAAAACAATTTAACCTGATTGAATATTCAGATGCCTATCTCACTTATTTTATGGATGAGGTAATAGATGCGGAACAAAGGGAGGATACTGGTATTGCATCATTTTTAGATTATTGGGGAAAGAAAAAGGAAAGGCTCAGCATTGTTGCTCCGGAAAATTTAAATGCTGTTAGGATAATGACAATTCACAAAGCTAAGGGACTAGAATTTCCAATTGTCATATTTCCTTTTGCCAATACCAAAATATATGATGAGTTAGAACCCAAATTATGGTTGCCTGTTGAGGATCTTGGAGAGTTTAAAGAAGTGTTGATAAACAAGAAGTCAGAAGTCCTGGAATATGGGGAACCCGCCAAAACGATTTATGAGGAAGAGCAACATAAACTTGAATTGGATGCTTTTAATATTCTATATGTAGCTTTAACCCGAGCTGTGGATAGACTGGTTATAATTACAGAATTGCTTCTAAACGCCAAGAAAGAATTTAGATTGGACAATTACTCCGGTTTGTTTATCCACTTTTTAAAAAGCAAAGGAATTTGGGATGAACACAGAACCCGATATCATTTTGGATCAAATGAACCAATGTGGCAAGAACAGTCACTCCCAAAAGCACAAACACCTATCCCCTATATATGTACTCAGAAGAATAATGCCAATTTCAATATCATTACCCAGTCCGGCAGTCTTTGGGACAGTAAAAGAGAAAGTGCCCTAAAAAAAGGCAATATCATCCACTATACCATGGGACTTATAAAAACCGAGAGCGATGTTGACCCTGCAATTCTGCATATCATCAGAAAAGGAGATGTTAACATTGAGGAAGGGAACCAAATAAAAAAAACAGTGCAACAAATTATATGTCACCCCGAATTGAAAAATTTCTATACCGCAGATTTCATCGTTAGGAATGAATGTGAAATTATTACGGAAAATGGCCTAATTTTGCGGCCAGATCGCATGGTTTTTAATAACAGCCGTGTTACAGTAATTGATTATAAAACAGGAAAAAAGACTCAAAAATATTACGAACAACTATATACCTATGCCGATGCCCTTAAATCTATGGGGTATTCCGTTGAAAATAAAATAATAATCTATATTGATAAACAGATTACTCCAGAATTCATTAACTAGTTATGTACGGAAAAATTAAAGAACATTTAAGGGAAGAATTAAAAACTATAAAAGAATCAGGGCTCTATAAGGAAGAACGTATTATTACTTCCCCGCAGGGTGCCGTTATTAAAGTCTCCAGCGGACAAGAGGTAATTAATTTTTGTGCAAACAATTATTTAGGTTTATCTGCTCATCCCGCCGTAATAAAGGCTGCCAAAGATGCCCTAGATACTCATGGTTTTGGAATGTCTTCAGTGCGTTTTATTTGTGGCACGCAGGATATTCACAAAGAATTGGAATATAAAATTGCGAAATTTTATGGCACAGAAGACACTATATTATATGCTGCGGCTTTTGATGCCAATGGTGGTGTTTTTGAGCCCCTGTTATCAGAAGAAGATGCGATCATATCAGATGCTCTAAATCATGCTTCCATTATTGATGGCGTTCGGTTATGCAAGGCCAAACGCTATAGGTACGCCAACAGTGATATGGTTGATCTGGAAACAAAATTAATTCAGGCCAATAAAGATAATGCCCGTTTTAAAATAATTGTTACTGACGGTGTATTTTCAATGGATGGATTATTGGCTCCGCTGGATAAAATATGTGATCTGGCAGATAAATATGATGCCCTGGTAATGATAGATGAATGCCATGCCGCCGGATTTATAGGAGAAACCGGCAGGGGTACACTGGAAGAAAAAGGTGTAATGGACAGGATAGATATTATAACAGGAACATTGGGCAAAGCCTTAGGAGGTGCGATGGGTGGTTATACTACCGGTAAAAAAGAGATTATTGATATGTTAAGGCAGCGATCAAGGCCTTATTTATTCTCGAATTCCCTTGCGCCTGCTATAGTTGGCGCTTCTATCAAAGTATTTGAAATGCTTGAAACCGATACCACTTTAAGAGATAAACTGGAAAAAAATACCAAATATTTTAAAAAAGGAATGCAAAAAGCTGGCTTTGATATCATTGATGGGGAATCGGCAATAGTTCCGGTTATGCTATATGATGCCAAATTATCACAGAAAATGGCAAATATGTTGCTGGAAAATGGAATCTACGTAGTGGGTTTCTTTTATCCTGTTGTCCCAAAGGATAAAGCCAGAATTCGCGTGCAATTGTCTGCTGCTCACGAAATTGAGCATTTGGACAAAGCCATTAATGCATTTATAAAGGTAGGCAAAGAGTTGAAAATTATATAAATACAAGTTTTATCCTTAAAAAAGCCTTAAAAAAATAGGAAATTGATTTTGTTAATAATTTTTAACAACTTACATTTGCAGCTAAATAAACACTTAAACTTAAAATTTTGAACATGAAACAGCTTAGCAGATTATTGGTTGTTGGCCTACTGGTATTAGGGTTTAACAACATACAAGCGCAAGATGAGAATAATCCTTGGCAAATTGGTTTTGGAGTAAATGCCGTTGACTTTTATCCAACAGGAGATCTAAGTTCATTCGGAAATGAATTCTTCAATGCCAATGATCATTGGAACATCCTGCCTTCCATCTCTTACGTAGGGGTTAGCAAATTTATTGGAGATGGTATTTCCGTTGGTGCTAGAGGTTCTTTAAACCGTATTAGAAAGTTCGGTGATACTTCAGTTGACGACTGGTCTTACTACGGTCTTGACGGTACAATCAAATACAATTTTATTAAAAACACTACTATCGATCCTTTTGTTGAAGTTGGTGGTGGATATACATGGGTTAGAGATATTGGAGCCGGTACTATTAATGGTGGTATTGGAGCTAATATTTGGTTCAATGAAAATATTGGTTTGACAATTCAAACTCAGTATAAGCACGCTTTTGAGGATTATTTAAATTCTCACTTCCAGCATATGTTGGGTCTTTCTGTTAAATTCGGAGGAACTGATACCGATAAAGACGGAATTTATGACAAAGATGATGCTTGTCCTGAAGTTCCAGGTTTAGCCATTTTCAATGGTTGCCCGGATTCTGATGGTGATGGTATTGAAGACAGTAAAGACAGATGTCCTGATGTAGCTGGTCCTAAAGAATACAATGGCTGTCCTGATACTGATGGTGATGGTATTGTTGATATAGATGATGCTTGTCCTAACGAAGCTGGTTTAGCTGCTTTAGCTGGTTGTCCTGATGCTGACGGAGATGGCATTGCAGACAAAGATGACGCTTGTCCAAACGAAGCTGGTCCTGCCGCTAATAATGGATGCCCATGGCCAGACAGAGATGGCGATGGTGTACTGGATCAAGATGATCTTTGTCCTGACGTAGCAGGTGTTGTGGCTAACAAAGGTTGCCCAGAACTTCCACCAGCTGTACGTAAGACGTTAAACGACTATGCTAAGACTATCTTGTTTGACACAGGAAAAGCAACTATCAAAGAACGTTCTGCAGAAGTATTACAAAACATAGTAGCCCTTCTTGAGGAATACAGCTATGCTAGATTTAGTATAGACGGACACACAGATAGTGTTGGTAGTGAAACACTAAACCAAAAACTTTCTGAAGAAAGAGCTTATTCCGTTATGAATTACCTTATTGAAAACGGTGTAGCATCAAGCAGATTAGAAGCTGCCGGTTATGGTGAATCAAGACCATTGGCAGACAACGGTACCGCTTCCGGAAGGAAAACGAATCGTAGAGTTGAAATTAATTTGATAAGAGAATAAATAATAGGGTATAACACCTAATATACTAGAAAAAAGCTCCGCAACTGCGGGGCTTTTTTTATTTTTAGAAATGCAAAGTTTTTTAAATCAAATACTGGAGGAACTATGGGAAGAGAATGAGTCTTTTGACAATCTTGTTTTTATTCTTCCCGGCAAACGCGCAGGAACTTTTCTTAAAAACGGGATCTCTAAAATTGTTGGGGAAACAATTTTTGCACCGGAAACCTACAGCATTGAATCCTTTATTGAAATGATTTCCGGGCTTTCCTATGCCACCAATACACAACAATTATTTGAACTTTATAATGCCTATTTAAATACTGGAAATGAAAAAAAAGAAGATTTTAATTCCTTCTCCAAATGGGGTCAGATTCTATTGCAGGATTTTAATGAAATAGACAGGTATTTGGTTTCTCCCGACAAGCTTTTTTCCTACTTATCTGTTATTCAGGAAATCAACCAATGGAATCTGAAACCACAAAAAACCAAACTAATCGAGGATTATCTCAGCTTTTGGAATAACCTTGAACGATTGCATGCCTCCTTTAATAAAAACCTGTTGGAAAATAACCTGGGGCATCAGGGATTGGTATATAGGGAAGCATGCGCGAAACTTGCGGATTATATTAAGGCCTATGGTTACAAAAAACACATCTTTGTTGGTTTTAATGCCTTAAACCAGGCAGAGATTTTTATTATTAAAGAATTTTTAAAAGAAGGTAAAGCGGATATCTTCTGGGATATTGACACCTATTTTCTGGAAGATACTATTCATGACGCAGGATTTTTTATTCGGCAACACCAAAAGCAGTGGAACTATTTTAAAAAACATCCAATAAAAGGGTTAAGCAACTATTATACCGACAAAAAAAACATCCAAATTAACGGAGTGCCAAAAAATGTATCTCAGGCAAAATTTGTCGGGGATTTAATTTTACAGCTCAATAAAACAGATCCAAAACAAATTAAAAATACAGCTGTGGTCCTGGGGGATGAAACGCTACTTAACCCTATATTAAATTCGCTTCCTCCAGAAATAAACAAGGTAAATATTACCATGGGGTATCCTTTAGATAAAACCCCTCTGGCTGGTATGTTCGTCCAATTTTTTGATCTCTATATTCAATTGGATTCACGAGGTTGGTTTTATACAAGCCTAATGTCATTTTTGGCACATCCATACGTTCAGAAGATCCTATCCTCAGAAGAACTGGATACCGCTTCAATTATAAAAACAGAAATAAAAAAGCGCAATTGGATTTATATACCTCCAGCTAAATTAGAATCCATCTTCCCTGAAACTTCTGATGGACTAAAGCTGTTATTTTCTGATGAAAATGAAGATCCTTCGCATTTTCTCAAAAATATCATTTCAATTATCGAGCTTCTAAAAGGAATATTTCAATTACAAGAAAACCATTTGGAACTTGAATATTTATACCGCTTTTACACCTTGTTTAATGAGTTAAAAATGCTTTCAGCCAAATATCCGTTTCTAAAAGACTTAAAGGCTTTAAAAAGTGTCTTTAAGGAATTGATATCTATTGAAAAAATGAATTTTAGGGGTGAACCCCTTGAAGGGCTGCAAATCATGGGGATGTTGGAGAGCAGAAATCTCGATTTTGAAACTGTGATTATTACTTCGGTAAATGAAGGTATCCTCCCTTCGGGTAAGACCAACAACTCTTTTATTCCTTTCGATATAAAAAGAGAATTTGGTTTACCTGCATATAAGGAAAAAGACGCAGTCTACACTTACCATTTTTACAGATTGTTACAACGGGCTAAAAACATCTATCTTGTTTATAACACTGAACCAGATGTTATAGAGGGTGGAGAAAAAAGCAGGTTTATTTCACAATTACTAACTGATGAAATTCACCGGAAAAATATAATTGCCAACATTGCGGTTCCACAGATCAACCCTATCATTAAAACTCCTGTTTCTATCCAAAAGGATAGTGATATAATGAATAAAATTACAGCTGTTTTAAGAAAAGGTCTCTCTCCTTCTTCTCTTACCAATTATATCAGGAATCCGATTAATTTTTACAAACAAAAGATTTTAAAACTGGAAGAAGCCCTGGAAGTAGAAGAGACTATTGCCTCAAATACCTTTGGGACCGTTTTGCACAAAGCCATGGAAATTCTGTATGAGCCATTTATTGGTTCTTTTCTTACAGAAGAAAAATTAACGAGACAAAGATCTAAAATCAAAAATGTAGTTTTAAATGAACTTCTGAAAACCTATGCAGAAGAAGATATTATAAGAGGGAAAAACCTCATCGCCTATAATGTTATTGTGGCGTATATTGATAGTTTCATCGCAAAGGAAATTCAGGGCAATAAACGGTATCCTGTCAAAATACTCGCACTGGAAAAAAACTTTTCCGTTGAATTAGACGTGCCCGGGATAGATGACCCGGTTATATTAAAAGGAACTTTAGATAGAATTGACGAAAAGGATGGTGTGCTGAGAATACTTGATTACAAGACCGGAAATGTGATCAATTCTAATGTTGAAGTAGTTGTATGGGATGAAATCATCGAAAATTATGACCGGAGCAAAGCATTTCAGTTGCTATGTTATTCATTCATGTATCAAATTACCAGTCCCGTTGAGGAAATGGTGGCTGGTATAATATCCTTTAAGAACCTAGGTTCAGGCCCCTTCTATTTTTCTACTAAAAATAACAGGAATGCCATAAAAAAGGATTCCACCATAACCAGAGACACACTTGCCCCATTTCAGGAACAGCTTATAAAGTTAATTCAGGAAATTGCCAATCCCGAAATCCCGTTTACGGCAAAAGATGAGTAACCCTTATTTTTTATCAGGCCTGCTGGGTCTGACTTCTATTTTGCTGGGCAGCGTTCTGGGATGCATTTTTAGCAGATCAACAACCAGCTCACCAATATCTTCAGGTTGTATTTTCCAGGCATCTTTTTCGTTTGGCTCATTATTATTAAAATGAGTTGCTACAGAACCGGGCATTATAGTTGATACTTTTATATCGTATTTGCGGAGATCTAACATCGCTGCCTGGGTAAAACCAACAACGCCAAACTTGGTGGCATTATATCCAGCCCCATTGGGAAAGAAATTAGTGCCTGCTAAGCTTGCAAGCGTAATATAATATCCTTTTGACTTTTTTAGAGCCTCCACAGATGCCTTTAATGTATGAAATACGCCATTTAGGTTGGTGTTAATCATTTGATACCAGTCATGTTCAGATAATTCATCAACCGGAGCAAAAAGCCCCAGACCGGCATTGGCCAGAACTACATCAAGTTTTCCCCATTTTTCAATAATCTGGCCTACCGCCTTATGCTCATTATCAATTTTTGTAACATCACTTTCAATGGCCAATACGTTTTGTCCTGATCCTAATTGTTTCAGAGCTGCATCCAAACCTGATTTGTTCCTTCCGCTTATGGCAACCTTCATTCCAGTGTCAAGTAAACTCCGGGCCACTCCAAGTCCAATACCTTTGGAACCACCGGTGATGTAGGCAACCTTATCTCTTAAATCTCTCATATCTGTCAGTTGAGTTATAATTTCGTCAATTATCTTCAGTAATTTAAATTTCAAACAGCGCAGTATTCTAAACAAAAAACCCTCTTCAACACTTTGAAGGAGGGTTTTAGTGGAGAATACCGGAGTCGAACCGGTGACCTCTTGCATGCCATGCAAGCGCTCTAGCCAGCTGAGCTAATCCCCCAACTTTTAAAGAAAGGCAAAGGAACCACTTTTTGAATAAGTTTCAAAATTCATTCCTAGAAATTTTACCTTTACTAATGCTTCTTGACACTAAGAACAAGAACAGGTATTGGAACAGAAAATTCAGATTTAAGAACCGTATTCTTTTCCCATAAATTTTTAAAAAATCCTCGTTTTCTTCTGAATACACAAAGCAAATCCGGATGCTTGGATTGAAAATGCTCTAATACCCCTAAATAAGTTGTAGCATGTTCCGTGACGGTCAATTGGGAACAAAGATCCATAAGTGCGGTATTAATTTTGAGGTCCTCGTCTGAATAGCCCGGAGTTTTTACCAAGAGTAAATCAATTTTTGATTTAAATTTCTTCTTAATAAGTTTTATCGGTTCCAATATCCTTCTTTGATCTAAAATTCCGGATTTAAATGCTGTCAGGATGTTTTTAATAGGCTTAAATTGAGTCCCCCTGGGTACAATTAATGTTGGAATATCTGTCCTTTTAATTATTCTCCCGGAGGTATGTCCAAGATATAATTCCTCATTTTTAATTTCATTACATCTGGGTGCAATAATTATTAGATCTATACCAAGTTCTTTGTTTATTTCCTTAAGCCCATCTATGATATCGCCGTTATACGTAGCAATCTTCATTTCTACATTCCTGGAATCCACCTTTTCTATAACCTCCATTAATCGCTTTTTACTGCTTTCTTCTACCTTCTTTGAAATATCAGTAAGCTCTCCAGCGCCGCCTTTGGCTGAAAATACTTCCATGACATAAATCCTTGAAGAAAATTCTGAAGCAAAGTCAACAGCGTATTGTAAAGTCTCATGTGCGTTGGGAGATGTTCCTATGGGTACCAGTATGTTATTCATTAGTTTCGTATTATTAATTTAAATTTACGAATTATTCTATAGATTCTTCATGATTAGATGTGCAAAGATACTGGAAATCCCTGAAATACTTAAGCTTACAAGAGCGTGTACGCACCATATGATAAAAATGGGGATATTCCAATGGAATGAAGAATATCCTTCCAGAGAAGCTTTTGAAAAAGACATAAGTCGGAATGAATTATTTGCCCTTGAGTTGCAGGATATTATTATAGGATGTATAACAATTACTCCACATATGGATGAAGAATATAGCCCTGTTGAATGGCTGACTCCTAACAAAACTAACATTTATATTCACCGACTTGCCGTGCATCCCGAATACCAGGGAAAAGGCTATGCACAAAAGTTAATGAGCTTCGCAGAAAATTATGCCCGTGAAAATAAATATATATCTGTACGCTTGGATACATTTAGTCAAAATAACAGGAATCAATCATTTTATGAACAAAGGGGATATCAAAAGCTTGGTGATGTCTATTTTCCAAAACAAAGTGAATATCCTTTTTACTGCTATGAACTTGTTCTGTAATACATTCTATTTTTGAAAACAGTTGTAAGCCTCAAAACCATTAATAGATTAGCCATTCCTGCTACCATAGCCGGTATAGCAGAACCCGTTTTGTCTATTACTGATACTGCTATTGTTGGAAACATTCAGACATTCGGACTGGAGTCCCTTGCTGCTGTTGGGATAGTAGGTTCTTTTTTATCTATGCTTATATGGATTCTCGGGCAAACACGAAGTGCCATTTCGGCAATTATCTCACAGTATTTAGGTGCAGGCAGAATCGAAGAGGTCAAGAATCTTCCTGCGCAGGCAATCTTTTTTAATGTTATGCTTAGCATTTTGCTCCTGCTTTCTACCATATTTATTGTTGAAGAGATTTTTGAATTATTAAATGCTTCAGGGAAAATATTAGAATTTTGTGTGGCTTATTACTCCATTCGTGTTTGGGGTTTTCCATTAACACTTTTCGTTTTTGCCGTAATGGGAATTTTCAGGGGATTACAAAACACATTTTGGCCTATGCTCATAGCCATCACCGGAGCCCTGTTAAACATTGTATTAGATTTTATTCTGGTTTATGGCATATCCGATATAATTCCTGCTTTTAACATAGAAGGCGCAGCATGGGCCAGTCTGATCTCTCAGGGGGTAATGGCTATAATGGCTTTTGTCCTTTTACGTCTAAAAACCAATATCAGGCTTATCCCCAGATTTCCCATACATGCGGAGTTAGGGCGTCTTGTTCTTATGAGTTTTAATCTGTTTATTCGCGCAGTTGCTCTCAATATTACGCTTATTCTTGCAGTAAGAGAAGCTGCCGCACTTGGCGACAGATATATAGGAGCACACACAATCGCTATAAATCTATGGCTTTTCGCTGCTTTTTTTATTGATGGTTATGGTGCCGCAGGCAATATTATGGGGGGTAAATTACTCGGGGCAAAAGATTATAACGCTTTGTGGAAATTGGCTAAAAAAATTGCCCTTTATGGCGGAATGGTAAGCTTATTTTTAATGATTAACGGTTTTGTCTTTTACAGGCCACTTGGGCATCTCTTTTCTAAAGACCCTAATGTACTGGAATCATTCTACTCCATTTTCTTCATCCTTATCCTGGGATTGCCAATGAATTCCATTGCCTTTGTTTTTGATGGTTTATTTAAAGGATTGGGCGAAATGAAATTTCTCAGAAACGTTTTGTTAACGGCCACATTTTTAGGTTTTATCCCTCTATTGCTATTGAGTAAATATTTGGGGTTTGGCCTACAGGGAATTTGGATTGCTCTCACGATGTGGATGGTAATTAGAGGTGGCGCACTGGTATGGAAGTTCCGTGGAAAATTTCGCCCGCTATTACAAAAGGTTTAATTTTACAAAAAAAAACAGATGGGCACGAACAGACCCAATGGTAGTCTTTATACCAAAATTGAAAATAAAACTGCAACCATAGAATTTGGGCATCCCGCAAGTAATTCCTTTGTCAGGGAACTATTGGATCGATTAACCGACGAGATTTTAAAAATTTCTTCCAATAAGGCAGTTTCTGTTGTAGTATTAAAATCGGAAGGAGACAGGGCATTTTGTGCCGGTGCCTCCTTTGATGAATTGCTGGCCATTTCAAATCCCGATGAGGGGACTGCATTTTTTAGTGGTTTTGCCAATGTTATAAATGCCATGCGCGAATGTGCGCAACCCATAATTGGAAGGGTACAGGGCAAAGCGGTAGGCGGTGGAGTTGGACTTATTGCTGCATGTGATTATGTTTTTGCTGCCGAAGCTGCTGCGGTAAGGCTCTCCGAACTTTCTATCGGGATTGCGCCACTGGTAATTGCACCTGCCGTTCAACGCAAGATCGGCTTGGCCGGTTTTACCGAATTGACCTTATCCCCTGCCGAATGGAAAAACGCCTATTGGGCCCAGGAAAAAGGACTGTATTCCAAGGTTTTCAATTCCATAAAAGAAATGGACAAAGACTTGGATTTCTTTATAGCATCCCTGGCATCTTATAATCCTGAAGCATTAAGGGCCATAAAAAAAATTCTTTGGGAAGATACCACTTCCTGGAACCATTTGTTGACCAGCCGCGCTGAGATTTCAGGTAGATTAGCCCTTTTGCCTGCCAGCAAAGCAAAGTTAAAAGACCTAAAGAAATAATCTGATGAAATTTTATGAATTCCTGAATAGTGATCTTCTCTTCCCTGTTCTGGCGCTTTTGGCAGTTGCCATATATCTTATCAATAGAATAAGAAACAGAAGAAAATTTAAAAAATAGGCTATTCATAAAAAATTTCTTTTTTAGTTGATTATCTATAAACAAACCGGTTCTTTTTTATTCAATGTGATACTAATTATTTCCCCCTAAAAATAGAATATGCTTCCCTGTAAAGATTTTATACATTTGTATCAGATTTAAAAGGCATGGATAAAATAAGGATCACCAAACAATTCACTTTTGAAACAGGCCATGCACTCTATGGCTATGATGGTAAATGCAGAAATGTACATGGTCATAGTTACAAACTATCGGTGACTGTAATTGGACATCCAATTGCTGATACATCCAATGTAAAACTTGGAATGGTCATAGATTTTGGTGATTTAAAAAAAATTGTAAAAGAAGAAGTTGTAGACCCATTTGATCATGCTACGGTGTTTAACAAAAATACCCCTCATATGGAATTAGCAAAAGAATTAAAAGACCGGGGGCATAAAGTAATCCTGGCGGATTACCAGCCCACCAGTGAAAATATGGTCATAGATTTCGCAACAAAAATAAAAGCCCGCTTATCTAAAGAAATCCAGTTGCATTCCATAAAACTTCGCGAGACAGATACTGCCTTTGCCGAATGGTTTGCCAGTGATAACTAGGTTGCTTTATATATCTTTACACTAAATGAAAAGCATCTCCGTCCCTAATGGCAAAAAGGTATACTTCGCAAGCGATAACCATTTAGGCGCCCCAACATGGGAGGAAAGTCTTCCCAGGGAAAAGAAATTTGTAGCCTGGCTGAATGAGGTAAAGACAGATGCTGCCGCAATATTTTTGCTTGGGGATTTGTTCGATTTCTGGTTTGAATACAAAACTGTTGTTCCCAAAGGATTTGCGAGAACTCTGGGAAAACTTGCCGAAATTACAGACTCCGGCATCCCAATATTCTATTTTGTTGGGAATCATGATCTTTGGATGAACGGGTATTTTGAAAAAGAACTCAACATTCCTGTATATCATAAACCTCAACAATTCAATCTCAATGGCACTACTTTTTTTATTGGTCATGGAGATGGATTGGGGCCTGGTGACAAAGGATATAAGCGAATGAAGAGGCTTTTCACAAATCCACTGGCAAAATGGTGTTTCCGTTGGTTGCACCCCGATTTGGGCGTTAAGCTGGCGCAATATTTCTCTGTAAATAATAGACTAATATCAGGAGATGAGGATATTCACTTTTTGGGAGAAGATAATGAATGGCTTGTACAATATTCAAAGAGAAAACTAATAGAAAAACATTATGATTACTTCGTATTCGGACACAGGCATTTACCGCTTGAAATAAAACTAAATGAAACGTCTACCTACATGAACCTGGGTGACTGGATTTCCTACTATACCTATGGCGAATTTAATGGCACCAGACTCTCTCTGAAAACTTTTAGCCCATAAATGGTTTTATCTTAAATCCCTGACCTTCAATTGTAAGCTCACCAAACCATTCCACTCATTTTCTTCCAAAGAAAAAACAGCACTAAATGGTTTTCCATTCTGTACAACAGCAAGCTTACTCCCCAAATTAAATCCAATAGCTCCAACCGGACCGGACCCGCCTTGAGTTACTGCAAGTTTAAGATGTTTATTCTCATCCCCAACCCCTTTTGCATAGCCGGTATCCTTCAGGTTTTCCGCCATAAAAACAGGAGTCATATTACCCGGCCCAAAAGGTGCAAATTGTTTTAGTATGCGCAGGAGTTTAGGACTAATCTGATCTAAATCAAGCTCGGTGTCAATGGAGATCTCTGGGGTTAATAGACCAGGGTCTATTGTCTCAGCCACTACTTTTTCAAATTGAGACTTAAATATCTCATATTGTTCTTCCACTAAGGTTAATCCTGCCGCATATTTATGCCCTCCAAACTGCTCGATGGAATCGGCACAACTTTCCAGCGCATTATAAACATCAAAACCTTTGACAGACCTGGCTGATGCAGCCAGTTTGTCCCCGCTTTTGGTGAACACCAAAGTAGGCCTGTAATAAGTTTCCGTTAGCCTGGAGGCAACTATACCAATGACCCCTTTATGCCAGGTATCTTTGTACACCACTGAAGTAAATCGATCTTCTTCCTTATTCATCAGGATCATGGCAAGTGCTTCTTCGGTAATCTCCTGGTCCAATCCCTTCCTGCTGGTGTTAAATTCTTCTATATCTGAAGCATATTTCAGTGCTAGTTCCAAATTTTGCTCGGTTAAGAGATTTACTGCATACTGTCCATGCTTCATGCGGCCTGCGGCATTTATTCTTGGGGCTATAATAAATACAACATCTGTTATGGTTAGTTTCTTCTTCCGGATGTTTTTAATTATTGCCTCAAACCCTGTTCTTGGAGCCGAATTAATTACCTCTAACCCAAAATAAGCCAATACCCTGTTTTCGCCTGTTATGGGCACAATATCGGCCCCGATGGCGGTAGCCACCAGGTCCAGGTATGGAATGAGTTCATCAAAGCTATGCTCTCTTTTGATGTTCAGAGCCTGTATTAGTTTAAACCCAATTCCACATCCACATAATTCGTCATATGGATAGTTACAGTCGTCTCTTTTTGGGTCTAAAACAGCCACCGCATCAGGTATTTTGACTCCTGGCCTGTGATGGTCACATATGATAAAATCTATTCCCTTTTCCCTCGCATAGGATACCTTTTCTATGGCCTTTACACCGCAATCCAATGCTATAATAAGTTTAAAATCATTGTCCTCTGCAAAGTCAATTCCGGCATACGAGATCCCATAGCCTTCTTTGTATCTGTCGGGAATATAGGTGGCCACATTCGGATATGATGTAAGTAAGTATGACGATAACAAAGCAACTGCTGTGGTCCCGTCTACATCATAATCTCCATAAACAAGTATGTTTTCATTTCCCTCTATGGCATCTTCAATTCGCTTTACAGCTAGTTCCATATCCTTCATCAGGAATGGGTCATGAAGATCTGAGAGTTGGGGTCTGAAAAACCTTCTTGCCTCTTCATATGATGATATCCCTCGTTGAAGCAATAATTCAGCTATCAGCGAATCTACATGGAGTATTTCAGCCAATGCCTTTATTTGCCCTTCATCTTGTTTTGGTTTTAATGTCCAACGCATTATACCACTTTTTTAATCTCTGCTAAAATAAGACAACCTCCTGCATCTTGGTTGCGGAAATAATTTTTTATTACAAAACTTATTTCCCTCTCGTGCGGTATAGTATGGAGATCAGTTTTTGTGGTAGATCGTTTTTATATCAAGCTTTGCAAATTTCCTGAACATTTCCATTACACCACAATATTTTTCGACCGAAAGATCTACGGCTCTTTGCAATTTTTTTTCATCCAGATCAGCTCCCCAAAAATGATATTCAATTGTAACAGCATCATAGTATTTGGGGTGTTCATCGGTTAGGCTAGCAATGGTTTCTATACTGAAGTCATCCACAACCAGTTTCATTTTCTTAATAAGCGAAGCTATATCAAGTCCCGAACAACCGGCCAAAGCTGATAGCATAAGTGCTTTAGGCCTCAGGCCTTTACCTTCCCCGCCGCTGTCAGGGTCAGCATCTATAATTAAGTTTAATCCGGATGGATTGGTGCTTTCAAAGGCCATGTTCCCCAACCATTTGGTGGTGATTTGATTTGCTGTGCTCATATTTTTTCGTTTCTTGTAGAGTACAAAAATACGACCACTATGCCACTTGTACAACCTCTTGATCCAAACCATGATCCTCAAACCAGAGAATTAGCTGAATTCTTCAATGAAACCCTGGGGTTTTGTCCAAATTCTGTACTCACTATGCAGCACAGACCTGCAATATCCAAGGCTTTTATTAATCTAAACAAGGCGGTTATGGTCAATGAGGGAAGGGTAACTTCTGCCCTAAAGCGAATGATTGCCTGGGTAAGCAGCAATGCAACGGGTTGTCGTTATTGCCAGGCCCATGCCATAAGAGCGGCTGAACGTTACGGGGCAGAACAGGAGCAACTGGATAATATTTGGGACTACAGAACCCATCCTGCCTTCTCGGAAGCTGAACGTGCTGCTCTTGATTTTTCTCTGGCCGCTTCCCAGGTTCCCAATGCTGTGGATGCAAAAATTAAAGATCAATTGTACAGGTATTGGAATGAAGGTGAGATTGTTGAAATGTTGGGGGTAATTGCTCTTTTTGGTTACCTGAACCGCTGGAACGATTCTATGGGGACCACCATTGAAGAGGGAGCAGTGGAAAGTGGGGAGCTCTATTTAGGGAAATACGGTTGGGAAAAAGGGAAACATAAATAATCTGAAAAACCAATAGTTAAAGCATCAAAAAAATTATCCAGATTTCCGAAAATTATAATTATTTTTTTCCGGCAACAACCAGTACAAATTCTCCTTTTGGCGGTTTCTCCTCAAAATGCGCTAAGACTTCAGATGTAGTTCCCCTAACTGTTTCTTCATACATCTTTGTAAGTTCCCTGGAAACCGAAATTGATCTATCCGGGCCAAAGCAGGTTACAAATTGTGTTAACGTCTTAAGAAGCTTATGAGGGGACTCATAAAAAATCATGGTTCGGGATTCTTCCGCCAGTTCATTTAATCTGGTTTGCCTGCCTTTTTTTAATGGCAAGAACCCTTCAAACACAAAGCGGTCATTGGGCAGTCCGCTATTTACCAGGGCAGGGACAAAAGC
>Ga0316188_10000195_pt1 | contig 22615 bp, 17 predicted proteins | sample Phiworburrow1_MG_FD_204933 | JGI IMG/M metagenome (GOLD analysis project Ga0316188, IMG submission 204933) | Coastal sediment microbial communities from Maine, United States - Phippsburg worm burrow 1 | ecosystem: Environmental > Aquatic > Marine > Coastal > Sediment | place: USA: Maine... | reverse complement strand
AAATTACCTGATCTTAAGCCTCTTCTGGGAGCTACAGCTAATGTCGGTAAAGCGCTTAAAAAAGGAGATTATGTGATTTTTGAATCTACGGTTTATCCGGGTTGTACGGAAGACGACTGTGTTCCTGTACTTGAGAAAAAGTCCGGATTGAAGTTCAATCAGGATTTCAAAGTGGGTTATTCTCCTGAAAGGATCAATCCGGGAGATAAAAAACACACCCTTCAAACGGTGATCAAAGTAGTTTCAGGATCAGACGCGGAATCACTGAGCGAAATCGCCCAATTATATGAAATGGTTGTTGATGCAGGAGTGCACAGAGCAGCATCGATAAAGGTAGCTGAAGCGGCAAAAATTATTGAGAATACTCAGCGTGATGTTAATATCGCATTGATCAATGAGCTTTCTATCATATTCAATAAATTGGGAATTAATACCTATGAAGTCCTTGAAGCAGCGGGAACAAAATGGAATTTCCTGCAGTTTTATCCGGGTTTGGTCGGAGGACATTGCATCGGAGTGGATCCTTATTATTTAACACATAAGGCAAAACAAGTAGGTTATCATGCTAAAATAATTAACTCCGGACGTTACGTAAACGACTCCATGGGGTTTTATCTTGGAAAACAAACGGTTAAAAAAATCATCTCTTCAGGTGTAAATATCATGGAAGCCAGAGTATTGGTTTTGGGAGCCACTTTTAAAGAAAATGTTTCGGATATTCGAAATTCGAAAGTAGTAGACCTTATTAAAGAAATGGAATCCTTTTCCGTTCATGTAGAGGTAATGGATCCTCATGCAGATTCAAAAGAACTTAAAGATAATTACGGATTCGGACTGATTAAAGAAGCAAAAGGAAAATATAATGCGGTTGTAGTGGCTGTTAATCACGACGTTTACGCTAATTTAACAGAAGATGATTTTTCTAAATGGCTTGCACCTAATGGAATTGTAGTCGATGTAAAAGGAAGCTACCGCAATAAAATTAATAAATACAAATACCTGAGCCTTTAATATGGGGTTTCTTCAGAACATTTTTAAAAAGAAAAAACCAATTGAACGTGTTCATGAAGATTTTAGCGGATTAATTACTGATGTTCATTCGCATTTAATTCCGGGAATCGATGACGGATCGAAAAGCTTAGACGAGAGTATTAGCCTGATTCTGGGTTTGCAGTCATTGGGATACAAAAAGATCATCACTACACCTCATATCATGTCCGACTATTACAGAAATGATAAGGAAGGTATTTTAGCAGGATTAAAAAGACTTCAGGAGGCCATCAAACTGCATAAGATCGACATGGAGATCGATGCGGCAGCCGAGTATTATTTGGATTCTCATTTCGCAGAATTGATTAAAAAAAAGGAGATCTTAAGTTTTGGAAAGAACATGGTTTTATTCGAACTTTCCTTTTTTGAAGAACCGAAATTATTAGATCAAATTATTTTTGATCTTCAATTGGAAGGATATCAACCTGTGTTGGCTCATCCCGAAAGATATGCCTATTGGCACCGATCTTTTTCTCATTATGAAAAATTGATTGATAAAGGAGTAATGTTTCAGGCTAATTTGGGTTCATTTAGCGGGAACTATGGACCTGAAGTAATGAAAACCGTAGGGAAATTAGCTGAGAATAATTGGATATCACTTTTAGGTTCAGATACCCATCACATGATGCATATTCAACTCTTTAGAACACTTAAAACAAATCAAGTTATACAACGTTTATTGATCGATAACAACCTTCTCAATTCAAAATTATGAGTCATTTTATTAAAGCGATTATTCCTTTTTTTATCTTTTTTTTCAGTGTGAATATGCTTATTTCTCAAACTCAGGAATATGTAGATTATTGGGACAAAGATCAAAAACAAATCAGAAGTAAAGGACTTTATGAAAGAGGAACTGAGTATGGAAAGTGGTTATTCTGGTATCAGAACGGGAATTTAATGGAAGAAGCAAATTACACCAGGGGAAAACTGGATGGTGCAGTTATTCGATATCACGATAATGGACAAATAAGTGAAGAAGGGTATTTTAAAATGGATGTTCAGGATTCGATCATGACTACTTTTTATCGGGATGGAAAACCTATTTCAAAAGGGAATTATTTTAAGGGGAATAAAATTGGTGAATGGGTCTATTATGGAAGAGACAGTCAGTTTTATTTAAAAGAGAATTTTGATAGTAGCGGAACAAAATTCATCGTTTACTTCAAAGATGATCAGAACAATGTACTAATAGAAAATGGAAATGGTAAGATGATAGAGTATTATCCTAGTGGAAGTATTCGTTCTGTCTACCCTTATACAGAAGGTAAAATAGAGGGTCGTTTTGTTGAGTTTTATCCCGAGGGAGATACTTCAGCAGTAGGATTTTATAAAGATCTGGCCAGAGTTGGAGAGTGGAAATACTGGCACATTAGCGGTTTAACTTCGATGCTGGCACATTATACCAATGATACATTAAACGGCTCTTTCGCTTCTTATTACGAAAATGGGAATATCAAAACCACAGGCATCTATGATATGGATAAGAAAATCGGGCAATGGACCTGGTATTTTTTAGAAGGAGGGATAGATATGGATGGAAATTTCAAGGAAGATAAAGCGGATGGGAAATGGGAATATTATCATCCGAATGGACAAGTGTATTATGAGGGGGAGTTTATTGACGGAAGAAAAGAAGGCGAATGGAATTATTATTATAAATCAGGTAAACCATGGAAAAAGGGAAATTATCTAAGAGGTGAAAAAACCGGAATTTGGGAATATTACGCTGAAAATGGTTCAAAAACTCAGGAAGGAGCTTTTTTAAACGGTAAAGAAAACGGGGTTTGGACTTCTTGGTTTGAGGATGATGTACCTCAGGATAAAGGCTCATTTAATGAAGGTAAATTAGATGGTAAATGGGAGGGATGGTTTCCTAACGGGCAATTAAAATATTCTGGGTATTGGTCATCTGACCTGAAAACGGGTTCATGGAAATATTATGATGATAAAGGAGCTTTAAGAGAAGAAGGTTTTTATAATACCGGGGAAAAGGAAGGGATTTGGAGAAGCTATAATTCCTATGGACAAATGGAAAGCGAAGGTGCATTTGTAAATGGGAAACCCGATGGAAAATGGATGTATTATTATTCAAATGGGGCACTGTGGAAGGAACAGAATTTCAAATTAGGAAGGTTAGATGGAACTTCATTACAATATAATAATCGGAATCAGTTAATAGAGAAGATCCAGTTTAAAGACGGACTTAAACATGGAGAATATATCAAATATGATGATTATGGAAAAGTCATCGTAAAAACAGAATTTGTTGAAGGAAGAGAAAAAAGCAAATTACCTCCTGTTAAAAAGCCATAAGAAAATTTAAAAGCCATATCTAATCAGATTAGCTATTTCTTTATCTAGATATTTTCTACTTCAATACAACGATAAAGGACTTGAAAATTTAAAGAAAAACTGTATCTTTGCACTTCTTTTTAGAGAAGTTTATTTAAAAGGAGGGGTAGTACCCCTCTTTTTTGTAGGATATGATTGAGGAAAAACACATAAGACAACTAGCTGAAGAGCGATTAGCTACCTTCGATGGGTTCATCGTAGAACTTACGGTGGGCGCAGGAAACAACATTAAAATACTGATCGATGCAGATCATTCTGTAACGATTAGTGAATGTATGTCTGTAAGTCGAAATGTGGAACATAATCTGGATCGTGAAGTTGAGGATTTTTCTTTAGAAGTGTCCTCAGCAGGATTGGATCAACCTTTTAAACACATTAGGCAGTATTTAAAAAATGTCAACCGTGAAGTAAAAGTACTTGATAATGAAGACCATAAATTTGAAGGAGTATTGACTTCAGCAGATGAAAATGGATTTACGGTTTTAAGCAAAAGAAAAGAAAGAATTGAAGGACGAAAAGCAAAGCAATGGATCGAAGAGTTGCATAGCTTTAAATACTCAGATATTAAACAAACTAAAGTGATACTATCATTTAAATAGAGCAAGATGAATACTGTTAATTTAATCGACTCATTCTCAGAGTTTAAGGAATTTAAGAATATCGATCGTCTAACGATGATGCGTATTCTTGAAGATGTATTCAGAAACATGATTATTAAAAAACATGAAACTGATGAGAATTTTGATATCATTATCAATGTTGATAAAGGTGACCTCGAGATATGGAGAAATCGACTTATTGTTGATAATGGTGAAGTAGAAGATGAAAATCGAGAAATTGCTTACAATGATGCTGTAAAGATCGAACCTGATTTTGAGATTGGTGAAGAAGTTTCTGAAGCGATCACATTCGAGCATTTTGGAAGAAGAAATATTTTGTCATTAAGACAAAATCTTGTTTCTCGGATTATGGATCTTGAAAAAGATAATATCTACCAAAAATATAAAGATCAGTTAGGTCAGATCATTACAGGTGAAGTATACCAGGTTTGGAAAAAAGAGATTTTAGTATTAGATGATGAAGGGAATGAGTTGATCTTACCAAAATCAGAACAGATCAAATACGATTATTTCAAGAAAGGAGATACAGTTAGAGCGGTTGTTGCGAAAGTTGAAATGCGATCAAACAGCCCTGTAATTATTCTATCAAGAACAGTTGCAGAATTCCTCGAACGTTTGTTCGAACAAGAAGTTCCTGAAGTTTTCGATGGATTGATCACTATTAAAAAGATTGTAAGAGAACCGGGTGAAAGAGCTAAAGTGGCTGTTGAATCCTACGATGATCGTATTGATCCTGTTGGAGCTTGTGTTGGTATGAAAGGATCTCGTATCCATTCTATCGTTCGGGAATTAAAAAATGAAAATATCGATGTAATTAATTTTACAGATAATAATCAGTTATTCATTCAGCGTTCATTAAGCCCCGCTAAAATCACTTCTATCGAAATCAATGAAGATGAGAAAAGAGCTGATGTTTTCTTGAAACCGGATCAGGTTTCACTGGCTATCGGAAAAGGTGGATTCAATATTAAATTAGCAAGTAGACTTACAGGATACGAAATAGATGTTTATCGTGATGCAGAACAATTTAATGATGATGTGGATCTGGAAGAATTTGCAGATGAAATTGATAGCTGGATTATTGATGAGTTGAAAGCGGTAGGATTGGATACAGCACGTTCGGTAATAGAATTGGATGATGCTGACTTAGTTAAAAGAACAGATCTTGAAGAAGAGACTGTGAAAGAGATTAAGAAAATATTAAAAGAAGAATTGGAATAATTGTTATTTTGCAAGTATTAGGATAAATTGTAAACGGGTTTTTAGAAGAAGTAATATATGTCAATAGTCAAAACGGTTAGACTTAAACAATTAGCAACAACATCAAATATCTCTGTGGAACGGATCATAGAGTTTTTGCATGATAAAGGTATAAAAGAAGATTTTAGCCCTAATACTAAGATATTACCTGAATGGCATGAGATGATCATGAAGGAATTTTCTTCTGATAGAGATATTAAAGATAAATCCAGTCAAATTGGAACCAGTCGAAAAGAACGAAAATCTCTTGCGATCGAAACCGTTTCTAATAGAGAGCCTAGTCCGGCGAAAGAAATTCCAAAAGCGACTCCGAAAGAGGAGAAAGTAATAGAACCGGTAAAAGAAGTAATAGCTGAAGTGCCCGAAGTTAAAAAGATCACACCAACTGTTGTTGGGAAAATAGATCTAGATAAGCATCAAACCAAAGCAAAGCCGGCAGCAAAAGCAGAAGAGAAAAAGGTTGAAGAAGCGATAGAAGTTGCTCCTGTTAAAGCAGAAGCAAAGAAAGAAGAAAAGGCAGAAGCGAAGAAAGAAGAGAAGGCAGAAGCGAAGAAAGAAGAGAAGGTAGAAGCGAAGAAAGAAGAGAAGGTAGAAGCGAAGAAAGAAGAAGCAAAGAAGGAAGAAAAGGTAGAGGAAAAGAAAAAAGAAGAAATAGTTGTTGATCCGAATGCTACTATCATAGCTAGAGCTGAGCGATTACAGGGGCCTACAGTATTAGGGAAAATAGTTCTTCCTGAAAAGCACAAACCTAGCCCTGCTGCCAGTTCAAGAGATAGAGAAGTAGGCAGAAAACCAAAAAGGAAAAGAATTCAAACGCCAAAAGTTGACGTTGCCAGAGTAGCTAAGAAAAATGTTCCTGCAAGAGCAGTAGACAAACGTAAAAGACCAGTCACACAAAAGCCGGAGTTAACTGAAGCGGATATTCAAAAAGAAATCAAAGAAACCTTAGCTCGCTTATCTTCGAAATCTAAAAATAAAGGAGCTAAAATTCGTCGTCAAAAAAGACAGGATAGAGGGGAATCGGAAGAGCAAGAACAAAGAATTATTGATGCTGAAAAAAACATTTTAAAAGTAACTGAGTTTGTTACGGTTTCTGATCTGGCATCATTAATGAATAAATCGGTGAATGATATTATCGCCGCATTAATGTCACTGGGAATTTTTGCTTCGATAAATCAACGTCTCGATGCCGAAACAATGACGATCATTGCAGATGAATTTGGTTATAAAGTTGAATTTACCACCGCCGAAGTTACTGAAACGATCGAAGTGGAAATTGATAATGAAGAAGATCTGATCCCAAGAGCACCAATTGTTACAGTAATGGGTCACGTAGATCACGGTAAAACATCTCTTCTTGATTATATTCGAAAAGAGAATGTGATCAGTGGTGAAGCAGGGGGAATAACTCAGCATATTGGGGCATACAACGTAACGGTAGGAGAAAATAAACAGATCACCTTCCTGGATACTCCTGGTCACGAAGCTTTTACAGCCATGCGTGCCCGTGGAGCTCAGGTTACAGATATAGCAATTATTATTATTGCCGCTGATGATAATGTTATGCCACAAACCAAAGAAGCGATCAATCATGCACAAGCTGCAGGCGTTCCAATGGTATTTGCTTTCAATAAAATTGATAAGCCGGATTCTAATGTAGAGAGATTAAAAGAAGAATTGGCTCAGTTAAATATATTGGTTGAAGATTGGGGTGGTAAATTCCAAAGTCAGGAAATTTCTGCTAAAACAGGTCAAGGGGTTGATGAACTTCTTGAAAAAGTATTATTAGAGGCTGAGATATTAGAGTTAAAAGCAAACCCAAATAAAAAGGCGCTAGGAACAATAATAGAATCGCAATTAGATAAAGGTAGAGGGTATGTAACTACTATTTTAGTAGAAGGCGGAACCTTACGTGTTGGAGATGCTTTACTTGCAGGATCATTCTCAGGAAGAGTAAAAGCAATGCATAATGAAAGAGGACAATCCATTAAAATAGCAGGTCCTGCTATTCCGGTGTCTATACTTGGTTTAAACGGAGCTCCAAATGCAGGAGATCGATTTAATGTTATGGATAGTGAACCTGAAGCGCGTGAAATTGCTAACAAACGTGAGCAATTAATACGTGAACAAGGAATCAGAACTCAAAAACATATTACACTTGATGAAATTGGTCGTCGAATAGCAGTTGGAGAATTCAATGAACTTAATATTATTGTAAAAGGAGATGTTGGAGGTTCTGTTGAAGCACTTGCCGATTCTTTATTAAAACTTTCTACTGAAAAAGTTCAGGTAAACATTATTCATAAAGGAGTTGGACAGATCTCAGAATCGGATGTGATGCTTGCAAGCGCTTCCAATGCAATTATTATAGGATTCCAGGTAAGACCTTCAGTTGCCGCACGAAATATTGCAGAATCAGAAGAGATTCAAATCAAGTTGTATTCAGTTATATACGCTGCCATTGATGATGTTAAAGATGCAATGGAAGGGATGTTGTCTGCAACGCTTGAAGAGAAGATCCTTGGGTCGGCTGAAATTCGCGAAACTTTCCATATTACAAGAGTCGGAACGATCGCCGGATGTTTTGTACTCGATGGGAAAATTAAACGAAATAACAGGATCCGTGTTATTAGAGATGGAATTGTTGTCCATACCGGAACATTAGGTTCTTTAAAACGATTTAAAGATGATGTTAAGGAAGTAACACATGGCTACGAATGTGGTTTGAATATCGATAAATATAACGACATTAAAGAAGGTGATATTGTCGAGTCATTTGAAGAAACAGAAGTTCGTCAAACCCTGTAATTATCAGACTTTTAAATTCATTTACTCCTATTCCTATATTTGAATTTATAGTAGGATGATGGATGATGGGTGTGAAAATGGCACATAATGGAATACCCCCTGTATTTTATTTATGCACTTATGCATTTAATCATTGCTTTCTCATCGATGAAAACAGGTCCTATTAATCAGTCGTCTTAATTTCCGTAATTACAATATAGGAATTTGGATAAGAATGCTTAATTTCTTGTTGTGCTTTTTCGGCTTGTAGCTTAGTTATAAAATTACCTACATGAACTTTAAAATTAGGCTGCTGCCAAATTATGTAGATGGGGTATTGATTAAAATTTTTTAAAAACTCACTTTTAACTTTTTCAGCATCTTTTCTGCTTCCAAAAAAGATCTCAACTCGATATCCTTTTATTTCAGGAGGGTTTTCTGCAACTAATGATAATAAGGAATCAATTCTTGGGTCTGCATAAATGATTACACTTCCTTCAGAATCAAATAAAATGTCATTTTCGATAGTAGAATTTACATTCTCAATAAGACTATCTTGATCATTATACACTCTCCAATCATTCTGACTATAAGTTATTTGAGCGCTCAAAATGAATAAAATTAAAAGAGAATATTTCATGATTTTTTTTTACAAAGATATTCCTTTCAATTATTTAACCATTGTAATTTATTAGATCAACTAAATTTTATAAAAAATATTTATCCTTGTCAAAATACTATTAAAATGACTTTAACACTCTAAATATCAATAAACAAACTCCTTATTTAGAAACATTATAAATTATAATTTTGCTGACATTTATGTGCCTATAATAGATTTTATGTTGTAGTTTCTTATAAATTTGCTGGCTATTAAACCAAATAAGCGGAATTCTATATAGCATGAGAATTTATTATACTAGGCTTAGGAAGAAGCCTTTCTTTTTTCTGTTTGCACTTTCCTTGTTTTTTTCAATAAACTTCGTTTATGGGCAACCGGACGGCGAAAAGTTATTTAAAGCCAATTGTGCAGCATGTCATAAACCCGATAAAGATCTTGTAGGTCCTGCTCTGAAAGGAGTAAAGGCCAGATGGGAAGGGAATGAAGAAATGCTATATCTATGGATAAAAAATCCAAATAAAGCATTAGAAACGGGAAATCAACAAGTTCAGACGCTGTATGATACATGGTTTCCGAAAGCAGGAATTATGACTCCTCAGGCATTAAGCAATGAGGAAATTGATGCTGTTTTAGCTTATGTCGATGCTTATGCACCCCCCGTGGCAGTTGCTCCAAGCGCTGGTGCCGGAGTTACTTATGAGAAACAAGAAGATTCATGGATTTGGTTGGTCGTTTTAGCAGCTGTACTTTTCGCTGCCATCTTAGTTCTTAGAAGTGTTGTAAATGTTCTGCAAAATGCAATGCAAATTGAAAAAGGTGAAGATGTTCAACCTGCGATCTCACTTGGAAAATCAGTTAATAATTGGGTGTCAAATAATAAGGTGCTAACATTCTTTATTACGCTTTTCATTGTAGTTGCTCTCTTTATAAATCTTTGGGGAGATATTATGGGAATTGGGATATATGAAGGTTATAAACCGGAACAACCCATTGCTTATTCTCATGAAGTTCATGCCGGGAAGTTAGAGATACAGTGTGTATATTGTCATACAGGTGCATTGCAAAGTAGAACAGCTATGATCCCTTCCGCTAATGTGTGTATGAATTGTCATAAAGCTATTGCAGAAGGGCCTGTAACAGGTACTGCTGAAATTCAAAAAATATATGATGCTATTGGTTGGGATGGTTCAGCTTATACAGGCGAAACAAATCCGATCGAATGGGTAAAGGTTCATAATTTACCTGATCATGTTTATTTTTCACATCAACAACATTTTGTTGTAGGAAAAGTAGATTGTATTGAATGTCATGGAGATATGATGAAGGAAACAGTAGGAGTTCAAAATGCCAAGCTAACAATGGGCTGGTGTTTAGATTGTCACAATACACGCCAGATCGATTTAAACAGTAGTGCGTATTATGAAGAAGTTCATACCCGTTTACTGGAACATGGAGAAGATGAATTGAAAAATTATTTAGAAGATGGAAAAATCACCGTTAGAGAATTAGGTGGTTTTGAATGTTCAAAATGTCATTACTAAACGAATAGAATAATTTAGGTAACCCTATGGGAACGACAAAAAAATATTGGGCCGGAGTTGAGGAATTTCAACAAACACCTGGATTTTTGGAGAGTCAAGAAAAAGAATTCAATGAGAAAATTCCTGTTGAAGAATTTTTAAATGATGAGCGTTTGGATAGTTCAACTACCGGACGAAGAGATTTTTTAAAATTTTTAGGATTTAGTGTAGCTGCTGCTTCATTAGCTGCCTGTGAAACACCTGTAATTAAAGCGATTCCTTATCTTAATAAGCCTGAGGAAGCCATTCCTGGTATGCCTTTATGGTATGCATCTTCATTTTACGACGGTCATGACTTTGCAAGCGTGCTTGTTAAAACGAGAGAAGGCAGACCTATCCATATTAAAGGGAATAAAAAATACGGACTTCTTAAAGGAGGGATCAATGCAAGAATAAACTCATCTGTTCTTTCTCTTTATGATTCTGAACGTCTTACTCATCCATTAAAAGGGGGAGAAGAGATCTCATGGGATCAGGCAGATCAGGAAATAATTGAAGCGATCGCAGCTGCAAAATCGAGCGGAAAGAAAATTAGAATTTTAAGTAATTCTATTATTTCTCCTACTACTAATATGGCAATTCAGGGTTTTTTAACCGGAATTAATGGAGAAGAAGGAGCTCTTGCATCTCATGTTACTTATGATACAGTTTCATATAGTGGAATAAGATCAGCTAACAATAAAAGTTTCGGAAAGTCGGTCATTCCTGTTTACCGATTTAATAAAGCTAAAACGATTGTAAGTATTTCAGCCGATTTCTTAGGCAATTGGTTGATGTCAAATGATTACGCTGTACAATACGGAGAGGTTAGGAATCCTGATGGAGATTGGATGACTCGTCATTATCAATTTGAGACTTTGATGTCGATGACAGGTTCTAACGCAGATTACCGTGTTGCAATTAAGCCATCTGAAGAAGGTCTTGTTGCAATTGCAATCCATAATAAAATTGCTTCTCAATTGGGAGGAGTTAAAATAAATGTTGATACTATCGCAGTTGACGAGCATATTGATCAGGTTGTTGCTGATCTTATTGCTAACCGCGGAAGTTCACTTGTTGTTTCCGGCTCAAATGAAGAGTCAATTCAACTCGTTGTAAATAAAATTAATTCTCTATTAGGGAATTATGGATCTACAATCGACCTAGATAATCCAATAAATCTTTTTACCGGAAATGATGAGGAAGTTTCTTCTTTAGTGAAGGAAATGAATCAGGGTGAAGTAGCTGTATTAATGATTTATGGAACAAATCCATCTTATTCTTTGCCAAATGCATCTGAATTCAATTCAGGTCTGGAAAAGGTAAGTACTTCTATAAGTTTTGGCTTATATGCGGATGAGACTGGAGTAAGAACCTTATATAATTTACCGGATAATCATTATTTGGAATCTTGGAATGATTTCACTCCGATATCCGGTGATTATGCCTTAGCTCAACCGGCTATTTCGCCTTTATATAATACGCGTCAGGCACAAGAATCGATATTAAAGTGGAGTGGAAAAGATCAATCTTACTACGATTATATAAAAGAAACATGGGATTTTTACATTCCTGAAGAAGAAGGATTATTTACTGATATTTGGAATAAAGCCTTACTTCGAGGAGTATATCATTCTGAAAAGATGCCGGCTGCCGAATGGGTTTTTAATGATGGATCTTTACAAGGAGTATCTGCTTCTATCAATAGCATTTCATCTTCAGCCGGAGCATGGGAAGTGGTATTATATCAAAAAACAGGTATAGGTGATGGGCGATCTGCAAATAACCCTTGGTTACAAGAGTTGCCGGATCCTATTACTAAAATTACCTGGGATAATTATTTTACTGTTTCCTTAGCGGATGCTGTAGCGATGGGTGCCAATATTTATCTTGGGGAAAAAGATCCGGCTTCATTAGCAACTTTAGTTGTGAATGGACAAGAAATGACTTTACCTCTGATTCCTGTTCCTGGTCAAAAATCAGGTTCTGTCGGAGTAGCTTTAGGTTATGGAAGAGGGGGCAATGGAGAGCGAATTGGTAAAGCAGCATATCAAACCGGAGAAGACGGTCAGCATATTATTGTTAATGATTTGCCTTTACCTGTCGGAAAAAATGTATATCCATTAGTAAATTTAGGTAATTCATATACCTATCGTCAATATAATGCTGAGATTGCAATAGTAGAGGGTACATATCCAATTGCGCTTACACAAACGCAACATACTATTATGGATCGGGATTCAGTTTTGAGAGAAACAACACTGAATACTTATAAAACAGAAGATAAAGAAGCTTACAATCCTGCGCATACTTTACCAATTCATGTAGATGGAAAGTTAGTTCAAACCCCGGTTAAAGATGTTGATCTTTGGGCTGAACATCCTGTTGAAGGAGTTGGGCACCGATGGGGAATGAGTATTGATCTTTCAACCTGTATTGGATGTTCAGCTTGTGTTACTGCCTGTCATTCTGAAAACAACGTTCCTGTTGTTGGAAAAGATGAGATCAGAAGAGCAAGAGATATGCATTGGTTAAGGATCGATCGCTATTTCACTTCTGATATGAATAAAGAAATTGGGGATGAACTCGGTTTAGGCCAGGTAGAGATGTACCGTCAAATGGAGGTGCCTTCTAATAACCCAACCACCGTTCATATGCCAATGATGTGTCAGCATTGTAATCATGCGTCGTGTGAAACCGTTTGTCCGGTTGCCGCAACCACGCATAGTATGGAAGGATTAAATCAAATGACCTATAACCGTTGTATCGGAACTAGATATTGTGCTAATAACTGTGCATATAAAGTTCGACGATTCAATTGGTTTAACTATAATGCATATAGTAAATTTAGTGAAGTTAATCCTGCTCAGGATTCAATGGCAAGAATGGTATTAAACCCGGATGTTGTTGTTAGATCTCGTGGAGTAATGGAGAAATGTTCTATGTGTGTTCAGCGAATTCAGGCTGGAAAATTAGACGCTAAAAAAGAGGGAGAACCGGTTAAAGACGGAGCGATACAAACCGCTTGTGCAGATGCATGTCCTACTCATGCAATACAATTCGGAGATTTGAATGATATAAATTCAAATGTTAGAAAAAAAGCAAAAAGTAACCTTGCTTACCTTGCTTTGGAAGAAGTTGGAACACAACCCAATGTATACTACCAAACAAAAGTGAGAAATAATGATAATGAAAATAACGCTTAATAATCCATTAGGATGCATAGTTTAGCAGAGATAAGAGAACCATTGATTCTCGGTGAAAAATCATATGGAGATATCACCAATGATGTAGTCGATCCTATCGAAAATAAAGCCCCAAAAGGGTGGTACATATTGATGGCTATTTCCGGTATAATCGCATTATATGGGATTGGACTTATTTTATACCTTATTGGAACCGGTATTGGTGTATGGGGTCTGAATAAAACAGTAGGATGGGCATGGGATATCACTAACTTTGTTTGGTGGGTTGGTATCGGTCACGCCGGAACACTTATTTCTGCCGTACTTTTATTATTCCGCCAAAGATGGAGAATGGCTATTAACCGCTCCGCTGAAGCGATGACGATCTTTGCCGTAATGATGGCTGCTTTGTTTCCCGGTATTCACATGGGAAGAATTTGGTTAGCCTATTTTGTATTTCCTATTCCAAATGAATTTGGCTCACTTTGGGTGAATTTTAACTCTCCTCTTCTTTGGGATGTTTTTGCGATTTCAACTTACTTCTCGGTTTCATTGATCTTCTGGTATATCGGATTAATTCCTGATTTTGCCACTATTAGAGATAAGGTGAAGAGCCCGGTAATGAAAAAAGCCTATGATGTTTTAAGTTTTGGATGGTCTGGTAGAGCAAAAAACTGGAACCGATTTGAAGAAGTATCTTTAGTTCTTGCCGGTTTAGCAACTCCATTGGTATTTTCAGTTCACTCTATTGTATCCTTTGACTTCGCGACTTCGGTTATTCCGGGTTGGCATACCACGATCTTCCCTCCTTATTTTGTTTCCGGAGCGGTATTTTCCGGTTTTGCAATGGTGCAAACGCTTCTACTCGTTATGAGAAAAACAATGCGTCTGGAGTCTTATATTACGATCAAGCATATTGAATATATGAACATTGTAATTATTGTTACAGGTTCTATTGTTGGTGTAGCATATATTACTGAGTTATTTATCTCCTGGTATTCAGGTGTTGAATACGAATCCTATGCTTTCCTTAACAGAGCTACAGGAAAATATTGGTGGGCTTATACCATTATGATGTCTGCAAATGTTTTAACCCCTCAATTGTTTTGGTTTAAAAAGATTAGAACAAGTCTTATAGCTACATTTCTTCTTGCAATTGTTGTAAATATCGGAATGTGGTTCGAACGATTTGTAATTATTGTTACTTCACTTCATCGGGATTACTTACCTTCAAGTTGGTCGATGTTTTACCCAACATGGGTTGACCTTGGGATATTTATAGGAACAATAGGTATTTTCCTATTCTTGTTCTTATTGTTTGCAAGGTATTTCCCTGTATTGGCTTTGAACGAATTGAAGTCTATACTTAAAAGTAATGGCGAAAAATATGTTAAAAAATAACTAATACCTGATAAAGAAACTGAACATGGCAGATAAGGTATTTTATGCTCTTTATGACGACGATGACATCTTAATAGATGCAGCTAAAAAACTCGTAGCTAAAGGAGTTCGTGTGAATGATGTTTTTTCACCTTTTCCATTACATGGAATCGATCCAATTATTGGAATTAAAAAAACACGCCTGGCAATTGTTGCATTTATTTTCGGTCTTACCGGACTTACATTAGCTCTTGTTGGAATGCGCTATTTTATGATCGTTGACTGGCCAATGAATATTGGAGGTAAACCAAATCATACTTTAATGCAAAATATATTGGCTTTTATACCGATCACTTTTGAGTTTACGGTATTATTAGCTGCTCATGGAATGGGAATTACTTATTTAATAAGAAATAAGACCCTTCCCGGTATGCCCGCAACTAATCCGGATCCAAGAACCACCAATGATCATTTTAGTATGAAAATTCTTCATTCAGAAAATCATCAATTTTCAAATGAGGAAATTGAAAGTATGCTTAAAGAATCAGGATTGGTTGAATTGAATCAAAAAGATATTTAATTAGGAACACACAATGAAATTAAGTAAAGTATATATAAACTTAGGGTTAGCTTCATTAGCATTGTTGATCATTTCTTGTGGCAAAAGCGATCCTAATAGTCCGGGTGTAGAATATATGCCTGATATGTATCGGTCGCCTTCTGTGGAAGTTTATGTGGATTATGAAAATCCAGATAAAATAAGTGTTAGTGAACCGGTAATGGGTACAATTGTATTTACGGATGATGAAGAAAACGAAATGTATAATTATCCCTATCCTTACGCTAATACATTCGAAGATTACGAAAGAGCTGGCTTAGAATTAAAAAGCCCTGTTCCAATGACAGAAGAGACTGTAGCTGAGGGAAAGATTATTTATCAAAATTTTTGTCTTCACTGCCACGGTAAAACAGGTCAGGGTGATGGTGGAGTTCCTAGTAACTCACAATTCCCTCCTCCTCCAGCTTACAATGGAGTCGGTTTAAAAACACTTCCTGAAGGAAAAATGTTTCATACTATTACCTATGGTAAGAATATGATGGGATCACATGCATCTCAATTAAGTAAAAAGGATCGCTGGACTGTAATACAATACGTAAAGTATTTGCAGAATGGCGAAAAAATGACAGCGGAAGTTACAGGAGTAACCACCACTGAAGTAGTAAGTAACTAATAGTATAGATATTAATATATCCAAGAATGGAATTTACATTTTCATCAAAAACCAAAACTTTTAGCCTGATCCTCATGCTAATAGGTGTGCTTTCTCTGACGATCAATTTTTTTACTGATCATTCAGAACATCATAATATGTTCTGGTCTAATGTGTTATTTAACGGATTCTTTTTCTTTGGCATTGCTGCCGGCGCTCTATTTTTTATGGTTTTGTCCTATGCAACAGAAGCTGCATGGACGGTGCTGATCAAACGTATTTTGGAAGGTATTATCAGCTTTTTATTGCCTGCATCAATTATATTATTTATTGTTTTTATAGCAGGATCCTTAGGATGGCATCATATATACCATTGGATGAACCCTAACGTATTTATTGTGGGTCACGAAGAATATGATGAAGTTCTTGCTGGTAAAGAAGCCTACCTTAATATTCCTTTCTTTTGGATTCGTTCTTTTGTTTATGTGGTCGTTTTTTATGTTTTTGCACGTATCTATAGAAAACGATCTATAAAAGAAGATAGCGAAGGCGGAAATAAACTGCATTTGAAAAATTATGGTCAATCAGGTTTATTCCTGGTTTTGTTCGCGGTTTTTTCTTCAACACTTGCCTGGGATTGGATCATGTCGATCGATGCGCACTGGTTTTCGACTTTGTTTGGCTGGTATGTTTTTAGCGGTATGTGGTTGTCTGCAATCACTACAACCATGTTAATTATCTTATACTTAAAAAGTAAAGGATACCTTCCTGAAGTAAATAAAAATCACCTTCATGACCTTGGTAAATGGATGTTTGCCCTTAGTTTCCTATGGAGTTATTTATGGTTTTCTCAATTCATGCTTATCTGGTATGCCGATATTCCTGAAGAAGTAACCTATTTTAAAAACCGAATCGATAATTATAATTTTTTATTTTTCTTCACATTTGCCATTAATTTTATAACTCCGATGTTGATCTTAATGTCACGAGATACTAAAAGAAACAGAAAGTATTTGGCTGTGATGGCATTAATTATTTTATTTGGACATTGGCTGGATGCTTATTTATTAGTTAATCCGGGTGTATTGTTTAATCATGGTCACTTAAGCTGGGTCCATGTTGGAACATTGTTAGGTTTTGTTGGTTTATTTATATATGTTGTTTTTGGAACACTTTCAAAAGCGCCATTAGTACCTGTAAATCACCCATATAAAGACGAAAGTATTCATCACCATATTTAGATTATTTCATAGAAATAACTGATAAGGGAAGAAAGTATTAGTAAAAGCAAAAATTTGAAACTGAAATTATGATGCGCATTTTAGCGGTACTTATTATTGCCATGGTTGTTATAGCCATTGCTCAATTAAGCCGAATTCACGAGCTTTCGAAAAAAATCAGAAATAAAAGAGAAGAAGATATTTCTGATAATGCAAACCGATTCAATGCAGGCTTAATGCTTGTGTCTATGTTTGTATATTTTGGATTTGTTATTTGGCAGATGGTTGTTTGGGGCCCATTAATGTTACCCGAAGCTGCATCTGAACATGGTGCATCAATTGATAATCTGTGGACATTCAATTGGATCATTCTTCTTCCGGTATTTTTCATTACTCATATTCTTCTTTTCTACTTTTCTTATAAGTACTATTATAAAAAAGGAAAGAAGGCATATTATTATCCTCATAATAATAAGTTAGAGTTTATCTGGACGATCGTGCCTTCTGTTGTGTTGGCAGTTATTATCATTTTTGGATTGATCACCTGGAATAAAATTCAGGTTACTACAGATGAAAACCCACTTAAAATTGAGTTGTATGCCAAACAGTTTGATTGGACAGCAAGATATACCGGTAACGATAATGTATTAGGTGGTGTGAATTATCTATTAGTTTCAGGAACGAATCCTCTTGGGATCATGACTGAATCAACTATCGATGAAAAGGAAGCTGAATACATCGCTGAGATTGAAAAATTAGAAGCCTCTCTCGCTGAAGTTATGCCTGATGATAAGAGAGAAGAAGTGGAACATAAAATCCAAATGTTTCATCGTTTTGTTTCTCGTATCATCGATTTCAGAACAGGTTCAAATGATCTGACTACCGGTTCCGATGATAAAATCGTTAAAGGTGAACTCCACTTGCCTATCGGGAAAGAAGTTGAATTTACTATCCGTGCTCAGGACGTAATCCATAGCGCTTTTATGCCTCATTTTAGAATGCAAATGAATGCGGTGCCCGGAGAGATCACAAGATTTGTTATGAAGCCTACAATTTCAACCGAAGAAATGAGAGTGAAATTGGATAACCCTGATTTTAATTACATTTTACTTTGTAATAAAATTTGTGGAGCGGCACATTATAATATGCAAATGAATGTCATTGTCGAATCTCAAGCAGACTACGACCAATGGATAAGCGAACAAAAAGTTTTTATTGCTGAAACAGCAGTAGAAAATATAAGTAAGGAAACACCAATAGCGGACTTAAAATAAATATTGACTGAATATGAGTAACGCAGAAGCACACACTCAGGCTCATCACGAGCACCATGAGACTTTCGTTTCGAAGTATATTTTTAGTATGGATCATAAGATGATCTCTAGACAATTCTTACTTACTGCCGTAGTTATGGGAGTTGTAGGGATGATGCTATCTATTTTATTTCGTTTACAACTGGGATATGACGGGGAGAGTTTTGCTATTTTAAATACTTTATTAGGCGATAAATGGGCTCCGGGAGGAGTACTTGATAAAAACATGTACCTCGCTCTTGTTACCATTCACGGTACGATCATGGTGTTTTTTGTGCTTACCGGTGGATTATCCGGGACCTTTAGTAATTTGCTAATTCCATTGCAAATTGGAGCCAGAGATATGGCATCCGGTTTTTTAAATATGCTTTCTTACTGGTTCTTCTTTATAAGTGCTATGATAATGCTTCTTTCATTATTTCTTGAAGGAGGACCTGCATCAGGGGGATGGACAATCTACCCTCCTTTATCTGCATTACCACAAGCTATGCCTGGCTCTGGAGCCGGAATGACATGGTGGCTGGTTAGTATGGGAATTTTTGTCGTTTCATCATTACTTGGTAGTTTAAATTATATCGTAACTATTTTAAACTTACGTGTTAAAGGGATGAAAATGACACGTTTACCACTTACAATGTGGGCATTTCTTATTACTGCTATTATTGGAGTTCTTTCTTTCCCGGTATTATTATCAGCAGTGGTTCTTTTAATTATGGACCGAACCATGGGTACTGCTTTTTATCTTTCTGATATTATTATAGCCGGTGAAGTATTAGAAGCGACCGGTGGATCTCCTATATTATATGAACATTTATTCTGGTTCCTTGGTCACCCTGAAGTATATATTGTTTTAATTCCTGCTTTAGGGATTACTTCTGAAGTTATTTCTACAAATGCTCGTAAACCTATCTTTGGTTATCGTGCGATGATCGGCTCTTTATGTGCGATCGGTTTCTTATCTTTTATCGTATGGGGACATCATATGTTCGTATCGGGGATGAGTCCTTTCTTAGGATCCGTTTTTGTATTTACAACCTTATTGATTGCAATACCATCCGCTGTAAAAGCCTTTAACTACCTTACTACATTGTGGAAGGGTAATATCGTTTTTACACCTGCAATGCTTTTTTCTATTGGTCTTGTTTCTACTTTTATTTCCGGTGGACTTACCGGAATAATCTTAGCCGATTCAGCCTTAGATATTGCAGTGCATGATACTTATTTTGTAGTTGGTCACTTTCATATCGTAATGGGAATGTCAGCTATTTTTGGAATGTTTGCCGGAGTGTATCATTGGTTCCCGAAATTGTTTGGAAGAATGATGAATACGAAATTAGGTTATGTTCATTTTTGGATGACCATTATCGGTGGATACGGTGTTTTCTTCCCAATGCATTTCCTTGGATTAGCCGGAGCGCCTCGACGTTATTACAGCTATTCGGATTATCCGATTTTTGAAAACTTAGTAGACTTAAATCAATTTGTAACTTTCTTTGCTATTTTCGGCGGGGTAGCACAATTGGTTTTCCTTTATAATTTTATTTATTCTTCGCTTTTTGGACAAAAAGCAGTGGAGAATCCATGGAAATCGAATACACTGGAATGGACAACACCGGTGGAACATATACATGGAAACTGGCCTGGAGCAATTCCGGAAGTATACAGATGGCCATATGACTACAGCAAACCGGGTATCGAAGAGGATTTTGTGCCTCAAAATATTCCATTAGCTCCCGGTGAAGAAGAACATTAAAAACAGTGTATAAAATGAGATTAAGAAAGCCTGAGTTATCAGGCTTTTTTTGTTCCTTTAGTTCATGGAAGAAGGATTCGATTTTCAGTATGAGCGGAATCAAAGCGATAAGGATTTAGAACGTGTTTTAAGGCCACGATCATTTGATGATTTTACCGGCCAAAAAAATGTTTTAGACAATCTGGATGTCTTTGTAAAAGCAGCTATCAAGCGATCAGAATCCCTTGATCATATTTTATTCCATGGTCCTCCCGGCCTTGGGAAAACCACGCTTGCAAATATTATTGCAAATGAGTTAGGAGTAAATATAAAGGTAACCTCAGGCCCTGTTCTTGATAAACCGGGTGATTTGGCAGGCTTACTTACAAATCTTGAAATAAATGATGTATTGTTTATCGACGAGATCCATCGATTGTCTCCGGTAGTTGAAGAGTATTTATATTCTGCAATGGAGGATTTTACTATTGACCTTGTGATAGACTCTGGGCCTAACGCTCGTACTGTTCAGATCGATTTGAACCCATTCACCTTAATTGGAGCTACCACGCGCTCAGGATTGCTTACATCTCCTCTAAGAGCCCGATTTGGAATTAATTCAAGACTTAATTATTATGACGTTAAAACCTTAACAACAATTGTTGAAAGGTCGGCATCCATACTTAATATAGAAATAACAGAAGAAGCTTCTTTTGAAATTGCTTCCCGAAGCAGAGGCACCCCTCGTATTTCAAATGCATTATTGCGAAGAGTAAGAGATTTTGCCCAAATAAAAGGTAATGGATCCATTAATATGGAAATTACTGAGTATGGACTATCTGCACTTAATGTAGATAAGAGAGGTCTTGACGAAATGGATAATCGAATTTTATTAACCTTGATCGAGAAATTTAAAGGAGGTCCGGTAGGATTAAATACACTTGCAACTGCCGTGGGTGAAGAAGCCGGAACGCTCGAAGAAGTCTATGAGCCCTTTTTAATTATGGAAGGTTATTTAATGAGAACACCAAGGGGGAGACAAGTAACGGAACTTGCCTTAAAACATCTCGGAATAGAACTAAAAAGAGACCAGGGAAGCTTGTTTTAATTTACGTTCTTAGCAAATTAAATGATATGTTGAAAAGCCTCTATAATCTCGCTTTGATATACATGACCAAAAGTACTTAGACACCAAATTTTGAGTAATGTTCTTTCGCTTGGTTGAACGTATCCAATTGCCTTTCTTAGTTCTTTTGCGAATAAATGTCTATCAAAACTCACTTTACTTAAGATCTTCTTACTGAGTTCAAACATCGATATGATTATTTGGTAATTAAATTAGTTTTCTCTCTGCTTTCTACGTAATGTATAGTATAAAGTTATACACATCCAACTATTACTATCTAATAAAATACCTAACGGCTAAAGTTAAAATAATATTGCGCTGACCATAAAATGGGGGGTGATAAACGTTGTCTGTAGGATAACGAATAGGAAAAATTGAATTTGTACTTCTTAAGTTAATACCCCAGGTATCATTAAAGTCATAATTTACTCCTATGATTCCGGCAAATTCAATCCCTTCAAATTCAGAAGAACTAAATGTCTGATCCTGATACCAGTTTTCTTCATTTGAATTTACTAGAATTCCAACTGATAAACCAAACTCCACATCTATTTTTTGAAAACGAACTTTAGCTAGAAACGGGAATTCAATATAACCCAGTGTCATTTTATATCCATTATAACCCGTGTTGTTGAAGAATCGCTCCTTACTTCCTTTCATAACATAGGTAAAACCTATTTCCCCCGACCATAACTCAGAAAATTCGGTAGAAATAAAACCTCCACCATAAAATCCAAGTTTGCTATAATGCGATAGCCCGTCATTTAATACTTGTGAAAATGATACTCCTCCTAACAGGCCCGCATGAAAAACCCTTTCCTGAGCAGATGAAGAAATCCCTAGACTAATAAATAGGACGAGTAAGATGAAATGTTTGCGCATAAAAAAGGGCTTTAACCCGGATCAACAAATGATTAATCTGGGTTTTACAAGCCCTAAGATACACATTGGATTTAATTAATAAGTAACGTAAATAGGAATTTCGGTCACTTGAATGATTTCGTAAGTATCTCTATTCATAAGGTAAGCGATGATACTTAATCCGCATTCCTCTCCGGCAACAGCATTTGCGTTATATATAACATCTGCCGGAACTTGATAAGAATAATGATTTTCAAAAACTTCTCCTATGGTAGAAGAACCATCAAATAGTTCAGTACCATAACTTCCATTTATGGTTCCTAATAAAATATCTTTA
>Ga0316188_10000194_pt1 | contig 22674 bp, 16 predicted proteins | sample Phiworburrow1_MG_FD_204933 | JGI IMG/M metagenome (GOLD analysis project Ga0316188, IMG submission 204933) | Coastal sediment microbial communities from Maine, United States - Phippsburg worm burrow 1 | ecosystem: Environmental > Aquatic > Marine > Coastal > Sediment | place: USA: Maine... | reverse complement strand
ACGGCGCGCCCCTCGGGGGCGGCCATCAGCACCGGTAGGCAGTCGGCCACCTGCACCGTGCAGGCCAGGCCGGGCTCGTCGGTCCAGGCCGCATCGGCCTCCATCGGTGCGACATCGAAGTGGCCGTACTGCAAGTGCAGGACGCTGCTGCCATGCACCTGATGCAGCCACACCGGTCGTGCGCCGAGCGCCTGGGCAAAGCGGCGCCGGTTCTCGGCCACGGCTGCCTCATCGTCACCAACCGCGACGCCCAGGTTCAACGAATCCCAGGGCGCGACGCTCACCCCGCCCTGGCGCGTGCTCATCAAGGCGCCCACACGCGGCGAAGCCTGCCAGTCGGGTCGCCAGGCACCGCCCGGAAGCGTTTCAGAAGGCATCCGGGCAGGCTTCAGGGCGGGTCTTGTCGAAGGAATCGAGCGCCATGCAGGTTTCGTAGATGCGCATCACGTTCGGGATGTGGTCGGTGCGGCAATTGAAGCGCAGCGCATTGAAAACCTGCGGCACCAGAACACAATCGGCCAGCGTCGGCATGTCACCGTGGCAGAAGCGGCCCGGCTGCGCGGCCAACTGACGCTCCACCGCCTCGAAACCGGTCTCCACCCAATGCCGATACCAGCGGTCCTTGTCCTCTTCGCTCAGCTTCAGCGCTTGCACCAGGTAGCGCAGCACGCGTAGGTTGTTCAGCGGGTGGATCTCGCAGGCAATGTCCAGCGCCAGCGCGCGCACGCGCGCACGCTGCAGCGCATCCGCCGGCAGCAGAGGCGGCGCTGGGTGGGTCTCGTCCAGGTACTCGATGATCGCCAGCGACTGCGTCAGCACATGCTCCCCATCGCGCAGCAGCGGCACCAGCCGCGCTGCCGAAACCGCTGCGTAGGACTCGGCGAACTGCTCGTTCCTCGCGATATGCACGGCCTTGTAGTCGTAGGCCAGTCCCTTCAATGCCAGCGCGATGCGCACGCGGTACGAAGCAGACGAGCGGAAGTAGTTGTACAGCTCCATGGCAATGCCGTCCCTGCGGTTGTCAGCGCACGGCCACGCGCAGGCTGCCGAGGCCGTCGATGCGCGCTTCCATGATGTCGCCACGCTTCACGGCGCCGACGCCCGCCGGCGTTCCGGTGTAGATCAGGTCGCCGGGCTGCAGGAGCCAGGCTGCGCTCAGGTGTTCAATGATCTCGCCCACATTCCAGATCAGTTGCGACAGGTCGCCCTTCTGCCGCGGCAGGCCGTTTACCGCCAGCGTGATCGAGCCCTTGTCGAGCCGACCGGTGCGTGCCAGCGGATGGATCGGTCCGATCGGCGCCGACTGCTCGAAGGCCTTGCCGATGCACCACGGGCGGCCCTGCTTCTTCATCTCGGCCTGCAGGTCGCGGCGCGTCATGTCCAAGCCGATGGCATAACCCCAGACGTGGTCGATCGCCTGCGCCGCCTCGATGTCGCGCCCGCCGCGGCCGATGGCCACCACCAGTTCGACCTCGTGGTGCAAGTCCTCGGTCAGGCTGGGATAAGCCATCTCGCCGGTGTGCCCTTCGGCCACCGGCAGCACCGCGTCGGCCGGCTTCAGGAAGAAGAAAGGCGGCTCGCGCCCGGTGTGACCCATCTCCTGGGCATGCTCGACATAGTTGCGGCCGACACAGTAGATGCGGTGCACCGGGAAAGACCGACCGTCGGCCACCGGCACAAGCACCGGTGCGGGTGCGATCAGGACAAGGCTCATGGCAGGTTTCATCGAGATTAGCGGGCAAGCCCCCACGGCGGGGCCAGTGATGATGCCACGCGCCACGCGCGGCTAAACTGTCCGGCATGTACGACGCGCGCCGCATCAAGCATTGCCGCAGCTGCGGCGCTCCGACAGCCTACCGCGTCCCGCCCGACGACAACCGCGAACGCGCGACGTGCGGCGTCTGCGGCGAGATTCACTACGAGAACCCGCTGAACGTGGTCGGCACGGTGCCGGTGTGGGGCGAACAGGTGCTGCTGTGCCGCCGCAACATCGAGCCGCGATACGGCCTGTGGACGCTGCCTGCCGGCTTCATGGAGTTGGGCGAAACCACCGCTGAGGGCGCGGTGCGCGAGACCGTCGAGGAGGCCGGCGCGCACATCGAGCTGCAGCCGCTGTTCACACTGATCAACGTGGTAAGCGTCGGGCAGGTGCACCTGTTCTATCGCGCGCGGCTGCTGGACACGCTGTTCGACCCCGGTCCGGAGACGATCGAGGCCCAGTTGTTCCTCGAGCACGAGATCCCATGGGACGAGATCGCCTTTCGCACCACCCGGGAAACGCTGCGCTTGTACTTCGCCGATCGCAAGAACGGCCGCTTCGAACTGCACATCGCCGACATCGGCTGAGAGCGTTCAGGCGGCCTGCACGGCCGGCCCGGTGGCGCCGTGGAAGCCGAGCGACCAAAGCACGGGCAGGTCGGCCTCGTCCTGCACCGCCTCGGCCAGCAGCGGCAATCCCATGCCGCGCAGCAGCAGCACGAGACCGCGCGCCAGCTCGCACACGGCCGGCTCGGTGGCGGCGCCCTGAACGAATGCGCCGTCGATCTTGATGTAGTCCAGGCCCAGTGCGTGCAGTTCGACCAGATCGCGCAGGTCCGCACCGGCATGCTCGACTCCGATTTGGGCGCCGCTTCGGCGCCACAGTGCTGCTGCTTCGCGCAGCCGGGCCGGATGTCGCAACGCGCTTTCGACGAAGTCGAAGCTCAGCATCGATGCCGCTTGCGGCGCCGCCTGCAGCCGCTCATGCACCGCGGCGACGAAGCCGGGCATCGCCAGTGACGCGGCCGACACGTTGATGCAGCGTGGGCGGGCGTCCTGCCGCACGGCCTGCAGCGCCAGCGCCAGCACCGCCAGGTCCACCTGGGCCACCAGACGACAGCGCACCGCCATCGCCAACCATTGCGACGCCGGCTCGAACGGCCCGTTCGCCTCGAACTGCAGGCGTGCCGGGCAGTCCAGATGCAGCAGGGCACCGTCCGGGCCACGCACCGCGAACTCGGCCAAGGTGATGCGTCCAGCCTGCAGCGCGTCGTTGAGCAGGTTGTGCCACTGCTGCTGGCTTCGCACCGGGCCGGGCTGCCCCACGGCCGGCAGGATCTCGGCTACGAAGGGTCCGCCGCTCTCGGCCTGGGCCAGGGCGCGGTCGGCAAGCGACAGCGCGTCAGCCGCCGCCACAGCGTGCGGCAATTCCGTGCCACCAATGATCAGTTCGGCGCTCGGGTCCACACGCGCCAGCGCGCCACGCAGCGCATCGAGCAGGGATCCCGCCGTCTCGCCGGCAATGCCCGATGCGGGCAGGTACAGCGCGAAGTCGGCGCCGCTCAGCCGCCCCGCCAGTGCGCCTTTGACCTTCTGCGGATAGCTTTGCAGCACCTGGCCCAGCGCCGCCAACAGGCGGTCGGTGGCGTCGTGGCCGATGCGCCGATTCATCGCTTCCAGGCGGCGCAGGCGGATCAGCAGCAACCCGGCACCACGATGGCGTTCGCCGCTCAGCGAGGTGCCGAGCTGCGCGATGAACTGGCGGCGGTTTAGCAACCCGGTCACCGAGTCAAGATGGGCCTGCGCGCGCAACTCGTTCAACTGCGTGGCGTGGCTTTCGAACAGCGCCTGCAGGCGCTGCACCAGCGCGTTCATGCTGCGTGTCAGCTCCCGCAGCTCGGGCACGCCGCTTTCAGCCGCAATGACGAACCGGCGCTCCTGCAGAGCCTTTGCCTGGGCCACCGCAGCGTCGATCGGGCGCCGCCACGAACGCACCGCCAGCGCCAACAGCGCAGCGGCCACGCTGGCGAGCCCGCACAGCCAGGCAGCCATCTGCAGCAGGCCGCTCCACAACGCATCCGTGGCCCAGGTGGTCTGGCTCGCGAACTGGACACTGCCGCTAGGCCGCCCGCCGTCCGAAAGCGGTGCCACGCCGGGTTTCACCTCGATCGGCAACAACCGCGCGAACCAGTCCGGTACCCGCGCGGCAAGCGGCGGCGCGGCACGTTCGAAGAACACGCTGCCATCGGCGCGCAGCAACCGCAGCACCCGGGTTTGGCCGTTGTCGAACTGCGCCACCGCCAGCTGCTGCATCGCATCGATGTTGGCCCGCTGCCCCGACAGGGCCAGCCCCAGCGCCTGCGCGCCGTCGTCATTGCGCAGTTGCAGCTGCGTGCGAAGCGATTCGCGCGTCGTCCAGACATGCGCGATAGCGGTGCCGATCAGCACCATCACAAGCATGCCGAAGATCGTCAGCCAAACCTGCCGCACCATGGTCATCATCGCGGTCGGCCGGCCTGGCGCCAACGGTCTTGGCGCGAACGCTCGCCCCGACGTCGAGGCGCGGCCGCACCCGCCGCGGCACAAGCCGGCCCCAGCGGCGAAAGCGCATCGGCGGTGTACGAGAAGATGGACACAGGGGATCGGCAAGGCATCGGCCGCAAGCGCATCGCCAGTGGCTCAGTGCCCTCTGGAGCGACTCCCTTCACATCGACGCCAATCCCGCCGACTTGAGGGCCTGGGCCATCCAGGCTCGGTAGCGGCGTGCGCTTGGCACGCCGCGCACGCCGCATTACTTGCGTGCCGGCGGCAGGTCGGTGCAGCTGCCGTGCGCGACTTCGGCCGCCATGCCGATGCTTTCGCCCAGCGTCGGGTGCGGATGGATGGTCTTGCCGATGTCCACCTCGTCGGCACCCATCTCGATGGCCAGCGCCACCTCGCCGATCATGTCGCCGGCATGGGTGCCGACGATGCCGCCGCCCAGCACGCGATGCGTCTCGGCGTCGAACAGCAGCTTGGTGAAGCCCTCGTCGCGGCCGTTGGCAATGGCCCGGCCGGAGGCCGTCCACGGGAACAGTCCCTTCTTCAGCTTGATGCCCTTGACCTTGGCTTCGTCCTCGGTCAGGCCGACCCAGGCGACCTCGGGGTCGGTGTAGGCCACGCTCGGAATGACACGCGCATCGAACATCGCCTTGCTGTCGCCCGAGGCGACCTCCGCCGCGACATGCGCCTCGTGCACCGCCTTGTGCGCCAGCATCGGCTGACCGACGATGTCGCCGATGGCGAAGATGTGTGCCACGTTGGTGCGCATCTGCGCATTCACCGGGATGAAGCCGCGCTCGTTGACCGCCACGCCGGCCTTGTCGGCACCGATCTTCTTGCCGTTCGGGCTGCGGCCCACCGCCTGCAGCACCAGGTCGTAGAGCTGGGGTTCCTTTGGCGCACTCTCGCCTTCGAAGCGCACCAGGATGCCATCGGCGGTGGCCTCGGCGCCCACGGTCTTGGTCTTGAGCATCAAGTGGTCGAAGCGCGGCGCGTTCATCTTCTGCCACACCTTGACCAGGTCGCGGTCGGCGCCTTGCATCAGGCCGTCGAGCATCTCCACTACGTCCAGGCGCGCACCTAGTGTTGAATAGACCGTGCCCATCTCAAGCCCGATGATGCCGCCGCCGATGATGAGCATGCGCTTCGGCGCGGTGGCCATCTGCAGCGCGCCGGTGGAGTCGACGATGCGCGGGTCGTCCGGCAGGAAGGGCAGGCGCATCGCCTGCGAGCCCGCGGCGATGATGCACTGCCTGAAGCGGATGGTCTGCGTCTTGCCGGTCTTGTCCTGGGCCTCGCCAGTGGTCTCTTCGACCTGCACATGGTGCGGGTCGAGGAAGCTGCCGTAGCCGCGCACCACCGTCACCTTGCGCATCTTGGCCATCGCGCCGAGGCCACCGGTGAGCTTTCCAACCACCTTGTTCTTGTGCGCCAGCAGCTTGGTGCGGTCCACCGTCGGCGCGGCGAAGCTGACTCCCAGGGCGGCAAAGTGCTTGACCTCGTCCATCACGGCGGCCACGTGCAGCAAGGCCTTCGAGGGAATGCAGCCGACGTTCAGGCACACGCCACCGAGCGAGGCATAACGTTCGACCAACACCACCTTCATGCCGAGATCCGCGGCACGGAAGGCGGCCGAATAGCCACCCGGCCCGGCACCGAGCACCATCAGGTCGCATTCGAGGTCGGCGCCGCCAGCGTGGCTGGCGGCCGGGGCGGCAACCGCCAGCGCCGGCGCAGCAGCAGCTGCTGAAACGGGCGCAGGGGCCGGTGCCCGTGTCGGCGCTGCAGCAGCCGCTTCGTCCTCCGACTCCATCAGCAACAGCAGCGAGCCTTCGTTGACGGTGTCACCGACCTTGACCTTCAGCTCCTTGACCACGCCGGCGGCCGAGGCCGGAATCTCCATCGACGCCTTGTCGCTTTCCACTGTGACCAGGCTCTGCTCCAGCTGGACGATGTCGCCCGGCTTGACCAGCAACTCGATGACCGCGACGTCCTTGAAGTCGCCGATGTCAGGAACCTTCACTTCGAAGAGTGCCATGTTGCGCTCCCGTTACAGCAACACGCGGCGGAAGTCCGCCAGGATCGAACCGAGGTACGCGTTGAAGCGCGCGGCGGCCGCGCCGTCCACGGCACGGTGGTCCCAGCTCAGGCTCAGCGGCAACATCAGGCGCGGCTGGAAGGTCTTGCCGTCCCACACCGGCTCGATGTTGCTGCGACACACACCCAGGATCGCGACCTCGGGCGCATTGATGATCGGGGTGAAATAACGTCCGCCGATGCCGCCCAAAGAGCTGATCGAGAAGCATCCGCCGGCCATGTCGTTGGGCGACAACTTTCCGTCGCGCGCCTTCTTCGCCAGTTCGCTCATCTCCTGGCTGATCTGCAGCACGCCCTTGGTGTCGGCATCCTTGATCACCGGCACCATCAGCCCGTTGGGCGTATCAGCGGCGAAGCCGATGTGGTAGTAGCGCTTCAGCACCACATCCTCGCCATCGAGCGAGGCGTTGAACTCTGGGAACTTCTTCAGCGCAGCGACGCAGGCCTTGATCAGGAAGGCCAGCATCGTCACCTTGGTGCCGGACTTCTCGTTTTCCTTGTTGGTGGCCACGCGGAAGGCCTCGAGCTCGGTGATGTCGGCGTCGTCGTGGTTGGTGACGTGCGGGATCACCACCCAGTTGCGGTGCAGGTTGGCGCCGCTGATCTTCTTGATGCGGCTGAGCGGCTTGCGCTCGATCGCGCCGAACTTGGCGAAATCGACCTGCGGCCACGGCAGCAGGCCGGGCAAGGCGCCGCCGGCCACCGCGCCGCCCTTGGCAGCCCCCCCGGCCGCCGACTCGGCCATCACTGCCTTGACGAAGGACTGCACGTCCTGCTGCGTGATTCGTCCCTTCGGGCCGGAGCCCTTGACCCGTTCCAGCGCCACACCGAGTTCTCGCGCAAAGCGGCGGATCGACGGCGAAGCATGCGGCAATGCCGCGCTGGGGGATCCCGGCGCGTGCGATGGCACGGCCGACAGAGCAGGCGCGGCGGCCGAAGAGGCCGGTGCCGACGGAGCGGCGGCGGGACCCGCGGGTGCGGATGCTGGCGCCGCTGACGAGGTAGGCGCCGCGGCGGGCGCCGGCGCTCCGGCAGCCGCCTCGATCACCGCGATCAGGGTGCCCTTCGACACCTTGTCGCCGAGCTTGACCTTGAGCTCCTTCAACACGCCGGCGTGCGAGGACGGAATCTCCATCGACGCCTTGTCGGACTCCACAGTGATCAGACTTTGTTCGACGGCGATCGCATCGCCGGGCTGGGCCAGCAGCTCGATGACCGCGACTTCGTCGAAGTCTCCGATGTCGGGCACGACGATGTCCACCTTGCCAGCGGCACGGGCAACCGACGCAGCAACTGGCGCTGCCACCGCAGCGGCCGGCGCCGCAGCAGCGGGCGGGGCGGCCGGCGCAGCACCTTCGGCGGCTTCCAGCAGCAGCAGCAACGAGCCCTCGCCGACCTTGTCTCCGAGCTGCACCTTCAGCTCCTTGACGACGCCGGCGTGCGAGGACGGAATCTCCATCGACGCCTTGTCGCTTTCCACCGTCACCAGCGACTGCTCCACCTTCACCGTGTCGCCGGCCTTGACCAGCAGTTCGATGACCTCGACGTTCTCGAAATCGCCGATGTCGGGCACCTTGACTTCCACCATGGCCATGTCTGTCTCCTCGTCGTGGTTGTCAGGCGTACAGCGGATTGACGCGCTCAACGTTCAGCGCGTACTTCTTGATCGCCTCGACCACCTTGGCCGCTGGCAAGGCGCCCTCGTCGGCCAGTGCCTTCAGCGCTGCAACGACGATGTAGTGCCGGTTGACCTCGAAGTGCTCGCGCAGCTTGCTGCGGAAGTCGCTGCGCCCGAAGCCGTCGGTGCCCAGCACCTTGTAGATCCGTCCCTTGGGGATGAAGGCGCGGATCTGCTCGGCGTAGTTCTTCATGTAGTCGGTTGACGCGATCACCGGCCCGGCATGCTTGTCCAGCTGCTGCGTGACGAAGGGCACGCGCGGCGTCTCGGTCGGGTGCAGCAGGTTCCAGCGCTCGCAGTCCTGGCCGTCGCGGGTCAGTTCGTTGAAGCTCGGGCAGCTCCAGACGTTGGCGGCGACGCCCCAGTCACTTTGCAGCAGGTCGCGGGCGAACTGCGACTCGCGAAGGATCGTGCCGCTGCCCAGCAAGTTGACCCGCGGCGTCTTCTTCGCACCCGCCTCCAGCAGGTACATGCCCTTGATGATCTGCTCCTCGGTGCCGGCCTTGAGCCCGGGCATCGGGTAGTTCTCGTTCAGCAGCGTGATGTAGAAGTAGACGTTCTCCTGCTTCTCGACCATGCGCTTCAGCCCATGCTGCAGGATCACGCCGACCTCATGCGCGAAGGTTGGGTCGTAGCTGATGCAGTTGGGGATCGTGCCGGCCAGGATGTGGCTGTGCCCGTCTTCGTGCTGCAGGCCTTCGCCATTGAGCGTGGTGCGTCCGCTGGTGCCGCCGAGCAGGAAGCCGCGCGCCTGCATGTCGCCGGCGGCCCAGGCCAGGTCGCCGATTCGCTGGAAGCCGAACATCGAGTAGTACACGTAGAACGGCACCATGATGCGGTTATTGGTGCTGTAGCTGGTGGCGGCAGCGATCCAGCTGCTCATGCCGCCGGGCTCGTTGATGCCCTCCTGCAGCACCTGGCCGGCCTTGTCCTCGCGGTAGTACATCACCTGTTCCTTGTCCACCGGCGTGTACTTCTGCCCTTCGGGGTTGTAAATGCCGATCTGCCGGAACAGCCCTTCCATGCCGAAGGTGCGGGCTTCGTCCACCAGGATCGGCACGACGCGCGGGCCCAGCGCCTTGTCGCGCAGCAGCTGCGTCAGGAAGCGAACGAAGGCCTGCGTGGTGCTGATCTCGCGCCCCTCGGCGGTGGCGTCGAGCACCGCCTTGAAGGTCTCCAGCGACGGCACGGTGAAGCTCTCGTCGGCCTTGGTACGGCGCTTGGGCAGGTAGCCGCCGAGTGCCTGACGCCGCTCGTGCAGATACTTCATCTCGGGCGTGTCATCGGCCGGCTTGTAGAACGGAATGTTCGGCAGGTCCTTGTCGGGGATCGGGATGTTGAAACGGTCGCGGAAGAAGCGGATGTCGTCGTCGCTGAGCTTCTTCGTCTGGTGCGCCGTGTTCTTGCCCTCGCCGGCACTGCCCATGCCCCAGCCCTTGACGGTCTTGACCAGCAGCACCGTCGGCTGACCCTGATGGCCGTTGGCGGCGTGGAAGGCAGCATGCACCTTCTGCGCATCGTGACCGCCGCGGCGCAGATTCCAGATGTCCTGGTCGCTCATGTGCGCCACCATCTCCAGCGTGCGCGGATCCCTGGCGAAGAAGTTCTTGCGCACGAAGGCACCGTCGTTGGCCTTGAAAGCCTGGTAGTCGCCGTCCAGCGTGTCCATCATCAGCTTGCGCAACGCGCCGTCCTTGTCGCGCGCCAGCAGCGGGTCCCAGTTGGCACCCCAGATCAGCTTGATGACGTTCCAGCCGGAGCCGCGGAACTCGCCTTCCAGTTCCTGGATGATCTTGCCGTTGCCGCGCACCGGACCGTCCAGGCGCTGCAGGTTGCAGTTGATGACGAAGATCAGGTTGTCCAGCTTCTCGCGCGCGGCCAGTCCAATCGCCCCCAGACTCTCCGGTTCGTCCATCTCGCCGTCACCACAGAAGACCCAGACCTTTCGGTTGGCGGTGTCGGCGATGCCGCGCGCATGAAGGTACTTCAGGAAGCGCGCCTGATAGATCGCCATCAATGGACCGAGGCCCATCGACACCGTAGGGAATTGCCAGAACTCGGGCATCAGCTTCGGGTGCGGATAGCTGGACAGACCCTTGCCGTTGCTTTCCTGGCGGAAGTTGAGCAGTTGCTCTTCAGTGAGGCGCCCTTCCATGAAGGCGCGCGCGTAGATGCCCGGCGCACTATGGCCCTGGATGTAGAGCAGGTCGCCGCCATGGCCTTCGCTTTCGGCATGCCAGAAGTGGTTGAAGCCAGCAGCGAACATGTGCGCCACGGACGCGAAGGAACTGATGTGCCCGCCCAGATCACCGCCGTCGGCCGGATCGAGCCGGTTCGCCTTGACCACCATGGCCATCGCGTTCCAGCGCATGTAGGCACGCAGGCGGCCCTCGAGCTTCAGGTTGCCGGGGCTGCCCTGCTCTTCCTGCGGCTCGATGGTGTTTACATAGCCGGTGTTGGCCGAGAAGGGCGTATCGATGCCCGACTGGCGGGCCTCCTCGATCAGCGTTTCAAGCAGGAAGTGCGCGCGTTCGTCGCCGCCGGTCTGGATTACGGCGCGCAACGCATCGAGCCATTCGCGGGTTTCCTGGACATCGACATCCCCGGCATGGCTGCCGATCGGTTGTTGTGGCGTGGCGCTCATCGCTTGTCTCCGGTCTTATGGGAAAAGTTCATTCTTGCAGCAGGTGGCGCCAGTGTCGCACAGTAGCTGCAATATTTCAAATGGCAATGTTGAATTTCACATAGCGGCAACAAGACACGTGCCTGTCGGCCATGCGCCGGCCACCACAGCCCCGGATAATCCGGCCCATGTCGCCGCAAACGCAACGCGAGGCCCGCCTGGAGTCGACCTGGGAGCAATTGCGCCGTTCGATGGGCAGTTGGTGGGTGCTGCAATCACCGTCGCGGCAAGATCGCTTCGTCACGCTGGCGCCGCTGGTTTCGGTGCTGCTGTTCCTGGCAGCCATCACCTCGGCCTTCTGGTACTTGCGCAATGAGGAGGTCGAGCGCGAGACCGAATCGCTGAAGCGCGACACCGAGATCGCCCAGCAGCAGATCAGGCTGCACCTGATCGAGAACCAAGAACAGCTGGTCCGCATGGCCAGTGAGCTCGTCAAGCGCGAAACCGACATCGACGACTTCATCGGCCAGGCCGCCAGCTTCGTGCGTGAGCGTCCGACCGTCACGCAGCTGGCCTGGCTGGATCCGAACCGCAAGCGCAAGGCGGTGCGCTGGGCGACGATGTACCGCGAGGAAAGCGCCGCCGCCAATGAAGCCACGAGCCCGTCGATGCCGCAGCCGCGCCTGCGCAATGAGGCCGAAATGGCCTTCGTCCAGGCCCGCGATCTGCGCCAGCCCGCGTACTCGGGGCCGTTCCTGGATCACATCGGAACCCCGGTCTTTCAGTTGCAGGTGCCGCTGATCGCTCGCAACACTTTCAGCGGCACGCTGCTGGTGGAGTATTCGATCGAGTCGCTGCTGCGCCACTTCGTCGCGCCCGACGTCGCTCACCGCCACGCGATGGCGGTGGTCGATGAACAGCGGCGGGTGCTGAGCAGCACGGTGGCGCAATCGCCTGGTCAGACGAAGGCGCGCAGCGCACCCATCGTCTATGAGCTGCCGCTGGCACCGGCCGTCGAAGGCCTGCTGCTGCGCGGCCAGGGCTATCGCACCTCCATCGGCCTGATCAGCAACACGCTGTTCTGGATGGTGGTGGCGCTGTCGGTGCTGACGGTTTGGATGCTGCTGGGCAGCTGGCGGCACCTGCGCCGCCGCGCGCAGATCCAAAGTGCGTTGGTGCAGGAGACGAATTTCCGCCGCGCGATGGAGAACTCGATGCTTACCGGCATGCGTGCGATGGACCTGGAAGGGCGCATCACCTATGTGAATGCCGCCTTCTGCGCAATGACCGGGTTCTCAGAAACACAGCTGATCGACCAGGCGCCGCCCTACCCCTACTGGCCGCACGACCGAATCGACGAGAACACGCGTCTGCTTCAGCAGGAGCTGAGCGGGCGCAGCCCGGCCGGCGGCATCGAGGTGCGTGTGATGCGCAAGGACGGCTCGCTGTTCGACGCGCGCATGTACGTCTCTCCACTCATCGACCCACGCGGCCAGCAGACCGGCTGGATGACCTCGATGACCAACATCACCGAGGCCAAGCGCATCCGCGACCAGCTGTCGGCGAGCCACGAGCGCTTCACGACCGTGCTGGAAGGGCTGGACGCGTCAGTGTCGGTACTTTCGGTCCCGCAGGGTGAACTGCTATTCGCTAACCGCTCCTATCGGCTGTGGTTTGGCGCCGACGCCGGCGGCCACGGGCTGCTGACTGGCGAAACGGATGCCGCCGCCTTCGTGCCCGACGCCGAGGATCTGAGCGAAGGCATGTCCGGGCTGCCTGAACAGGACATCGCCGACACCGGCGCCCACCCGCGCGAGGTCTTCGTCGCGCCGCTGCAGAAGTGGTTCGACGTGCGCTCGCGCTACTTGCAGTGGACCGACGGGCGCCTGGCGCAGATGCTGATCGCAACGGACATCACGGCGCGGCTGCGCGCCGAGGAACAGGCCGCGTTACAAGCCGAGCGCGCCCAGGTCACGAGCCGGCTGGTGACGATGGGCGAGATGGCGAGTTCGGTCGCGCATGAACTGAACCAGCCGTTGACGGCCATCACCAACTACTGCAACGGCATGGTCTCTCGTGTCGACGCCGGCTCGATCGACAAGCCCGACCTGGTGGCCGCGCTGCGCAAGACCGCACGCCAAGCCGAGCGCGCGGCGCAGATCATCCGCCGCATCCGCGAGTTCGTGAAGAAGAGCGAGCCGCAACGCCAGCCGGCGCAGGCGCGGCAGATCGTCGAGGATGCGGTCGAGCTGGCCAGCATCGAACTGCGCCGCCGCAATGTCGCGATCCGCACGTACGTCGCGCAGCGCCTGCCCAAGCTGGAGGTCGACCCGATCCTGATCGAGCAGGTGCTGATGAACCTGCTGAAGAACGCTGCCGAGGCGATCGACAGCGCGCAGATGCCAGCCTCGCGGCGCAGCATCGAACTGCGAGTCGTGCCGCGGCACACGCCGGAAGAAGGCGGCGTGATCGAGTTCAGCGTCACCGACATGGGGCCCGGTCTGCAGGACGAGGTGATCGGTCGGCTGTACGAGGCCTTCTTCTCCACAAAGGCCGAGGGGCTGGGCATCGGGCTGTCGCTGTGCCGCAGCATCATCGAGTCGCACCGCGGCCGGATGCGTGCTCAGAACCTCTACAATGGCGCCGCCGTTTCAGGGTGCCGTTTCTCCTTCACCCTGCCGGTCGAAGTACCGGTGCGCGGTGACAGCGCCGATGCGTCCGCAAGCGCGGAACCGGACCCCCTTCCGAAATCCACCGTGACGTCCTGAATGAGCTTGATTCCAAAGAAGGGCACGGTCTATGTCGTCGATGACGACGAGGCCGTCCGCGACTCGCTGCAATGGCTGCTCGAAGGCAAGGACTACCGAGTCAAGTGCTTCGATTCCTCCGAATCCTTCCTGTCGCGTTTCGACCCGCGCGAGGTGGCCTGCCTGATCGCCGACATCCGAATGGACGGCATGAGCGGCCTGGAGTTGCAGGACCGTCTGCTCGAGCGCAAGAGTCCGTTGCCGGTGGTCTTCATCACCGGCCACGGTGACGTGCCGATGGCGGTGACGACGATGAAGAAGGGGGCGATGGATTTCATCGAGAAACCCTTCAAGGAAGAGGAACTGCTCGGCCTGGTCGAGCGCATGCTCGACGAGGCGCGCAACGCCTTCAGCCAGCACCAGGAGCAGGCCAGCCGCGACGCGCTGCTGTCGCGGCTGACAACCCGCGAATCCCAGGTGCTCGAACGCATCGTGGCGGGGCGGCTGAACAAGCAGATCGCCGACGATCTGGGCATCAGCATCAAGACGGTGGAGGCGCACCGCGCCAACATCATGGAAAAGCTCAACGCCAACACCGTCGCCGACCTGCTGAAGATCGCACTCGGCGCGCAGCAGCGCGCCTGAGCTTTCGGCTTCACTCCACTGTGTCACCCCCTGGGGTTCCGGGGAGCGCCCGACTGTCAGACACGAGGCCTTGAACCGATGACTGCGACCCTGATAGACGGCACCGCGTTGTCGAAGACCCTGCGCGCCGGCGTCGGCGAACGCGCGCGCGCCATGGCCTCTGGCGGCCGCCAGCCGGGCCTGGCGGTGATCCTGGTCGGCGACGACCCGGCCAGCGCGGTCTATGTGCGCAACAAGGTCAAGGCCTGTGCCGAGCACGGCCTGCACAGCGTTCTTGAGACCTACCCGGCCACACTGACTCAGGCCGAGCTGCTGGCGCGCGTCGCCGCATTGAATGCCGATGCTCGCATTCACGGCCTGCTGGTGCAGATGCCCCTGCCGCCGCACATCGATGCGCAGGCGGTGATCGCGGCCATCGACCCACGCAAGGACGTGGACGGCTTCAGCGTTCATTCGGCCGGCCAGTTGATGACCGGCCTGCCCGGACTGCGCCCGGCCACGCCATATGGCTGCATGAAGCTGATCGAAAGCACCGGTGTGACCATCAAGGGCAAACATGCGGTGGTCGTCGGCCGCAGCAACACCGTCGGCAAGCCGATGGCGCTGCTGCTGCTGCAGGCCCATGCCACCGTCACCGTGTGCCACAGTGCCACCCCCGACCTGGGCCTGCACACGCGCCAGGCAGACATCGTCGTCGCCGCGGTCGGGCGGCGCAACACGCTCACCGCCGACATGGTCAAGCGCGGCGCGGTGGTCATCGACGTCGGCATGAACCGCAACGAGTTGGGCAAGCTGTGTGGCGACGTCGATTTCGAGGCGGTGCGCGAAGTTGCCGGCTGGATCACGCCGGTGCCGGGAGGCGTCGGCCCGATGACGATCACGATGCTGCTGGTCAACACGTTGGAGGCCGCCGAGCGTGCCGCCGGCTGAGCCGGCAGCGGACGCAGCCGCACAGGCTGCCAACCCGCTGCTGCAAGCGCTGGGTGTGCCGGCCTACGACCGCATCCGTCCGGAACATGTGCAGCCGGCGCTGACCGTGTTGCTCGCAGCCGCCGACGCTGCGCTGGAGGACGCCATCGACGATGCCGTGCCTGCCGACTACGACGCAGTGTCGCGTTTGCTGGACGTGCCGATCGAACGGCTCGCCCGCGCCTGGAGCGCAGTCACGCACCTGAACGAGGTGGCCGACTCGCCGGCGCTGCGTGCCGCCTACAACGAGATGCTGCCGCGCGTGACCGACTTCCACACACGCCTGGGTGCCGACCGGCGGCTGTACCGCAAGTATCGCGGGATCGCGGCTGCGCCTCAGGGCGAATCGCGCCGCCGCGCGCTGCAGCACATGCTGCGCGACTTCATGCTGGGTGGCGCCGAACTGCAAGGTGCAGCGCGCGAACGCTTCGCGCGGATACAGTCCCGCTCGGCCGAATTGCGCCAACGCTATGCCGAGAACGTGCTCGACGCGACCGATGGCTTCAGCCATTTCGCCACGGCGGCGCAGATGATCGGCGTCAGCGAGGACCTGCGCGCGGCTACACGGGTCGACGGCGGCCATCTTCTGACGCTGCACGATCCGTATTACTTCCCGCTGATGCAGACCGCGCAGGACCGCAGCCTGCGCGAACTGCTGTACCGCGCGTTCATTACCCGCGCTAGCGAGTTCGGCGATGCGGCGCTCGATAACTCTGCCGTCATGCGCGAGTTGCTTGAGCTGCGCCAGGAAGAAGCGGCACTTCTCGGATATGCCAACTTCGCCGAGCTGTCGCTGGTGCCGAAGATGGCCGATTCGCCGACGCGGGTGAGACATTTCCTCGACGAGCTGGCGGGCCACGCGAGCCCGCATGCCCAGCGCGAGCTGGCCGGGTTGCGCGAGTTCGCCGCCCGTGAACTGGCTCTGCCCGATCTGCAGCCCTGGGACATGGCCTACGCGTCGGAGCGGCTCAAGCAGGTGCGCCATGCCTTCAGCAGCAACGAGCTGCGCGCCTACTTCCCCGAACCGAAGGTGCTCGACGGCTTGTTCCACATCGTGCAGACGCTGTTCGACGTGAGCATCAATGCCGAGCCGGCGCCGGTGTGGCACGACAGCGTGCGCCACTTCACGGTGCGCCGCGGCGCGGCCCCGATCGGGCACTTCTACCTCGACCTGCACGCCCGGCCGGGCAAACGCTCCGGTGCCTGGATGGACGACGCGCAGCAGCGCTGGCGCCGCCCCGACCACGGTGTGCTGCAGCTGCCCGTGGCGCTTTTGGTGTGCAACTTCGCACCGCCGATGCTGACGGACGGTCGACAGCAACCGTCGCTGCTATCGCACGACGACCTGATCACGCTGTTCCACGAGTTCGGCCACGGCCTGCACCACCTGCTGACCCAGGTGGACGATCTGGCCGTGTCGGGCATTGCCGGCGTCGAGTGGGATGCCGTCGAACTGCCCAGCCAGTTCATGGAGAACTTCTGCTGGGAGTGGCCGGTGCTGCAGCGGCTGAGTGCTCATGTGGACAGCGGCGAACCGCTGCCGCGCGAACTGTTCGACAAGCTGCTGGCGGCCAAGAATTTCCATAGCGGGCTCGGCATGCTGGGCCAGCTGGAGTACGCACTGTTCGACCTGCGCATCCATCTGGAGACGGACGCCGCGTCACGCATCGACCGCGTCGCCGCCGAGGTACACGATCAGGTGGCGGTGCTGCCGGCGGCACCGTTCAACCGCTTTGCGCACAGTTTTTCACACATCTTCGACGGTGCCTACGATGCCAGCTTCTACAGCTATGCCTGGGCTGAAGTACTGTCGGCGGATGTGTGGAGTGCCTTCGAGGATGCCGGCGTTTTCGACCCCGAGACGGGCCGTCGCTACCGCCAGAACATCCTCGAAGTCGGCGGCAGCCGCAGCGCGATGGACAACTTCATGGCCTTCCGCGGCCGCGAGCCCCGCATCGACGCGTTGCTGCGCCACCAGGGCATGGTCTGAGGGGTCCGGCACGCGCTTCCACGTGAACCTCCACGTCACTGCAAGCGAGCCACCGACATGACATCACGCAACTTCGCCGGCGCCGTCGAACGCGCACGCACTCCTGTACTGCTCGCCTTGCTGCTAGGCCTGACGCTTCCCGCTGCGGCGCTGTACAAGGTGGTCGGCCCGGACGGGCGTGTCACCTACACCGACCGGCCGCCTACCGATGGCAGCGCCCGCGTTAACACGATCACCCGCGGCGGTACCGTCAACGAGACGGCCGCACCCGAGCGCCTGCCGCCCGATCTGCGACAACTGGTGACTCGCTTTCCGGTCACGTTGTACGTCACCGCCGACTGCGCCCCCTGCGATGCGGGGCGCGAGTTGCTGACTCAGCGGGGCGTGCCTTTCTCGGAAAAGCGGGTCGCCAGCGACGACGATGCGGCCGCGCTCGAGCGCGCCGTGGGCGTGCGCACCGTGCCTTCGCTGACTATCGGCCAGCAGGTACTGCGCGGCCTGTCGCCGCCGGAGTGGAACGCCTACCTCGACGCCGCCGGCTACCCGCGCGAGTCGCGCCTGCCGCGCGGCTGGCAGCAACCCGAGGCCACGCCGCTGGTCCAGAGCGAGACACCACGCGCCACAGGTCGCGCGTCGATACCCCCTGCGGCAGCTCAGCCGCCCGCGGCGGTACCTGCGCCACCCCCCTCCGCATCGCCGTCCGGCATCCGTTTCTAGACCCGGCCCGCGCCCTGCGGCACAGTCTCAGCGTCGTGCCCCGGGCCGTTCAGCGTCGCTGGCCGCCGCGACGCCACCGGGCAGCCGGCGCGTCAGCCACGAGCCCGAGCCAACCGCGGCGCCCATCAGCCAGAACAGCGCCGCTGCGCCCAGTGCGGTGCCCGCCGCACCGAAGACCAGCGGCATTGCCGTGCTCGACAGGTTCATCACCATCGAACGCAGTGCGATCGCCTCGCCGTGGCGCCCCTCCGGGGTCAACTGATGCAGCGTAGACATGATCATCGGCTGCACCGAGCCAAGGCTCAAGCCGAGCAGCACCGCGCAGCCACCCATCACCCACGGCGAATGTGCCAGCGGGTACAGCGCGAACACCGCGCCGGTGCACAGCATCGCGCCGCGCAGCACCTTGGTCTCGTGCATGCGGTGCGCGATCAGCGGGATGATCAGCCGCACCGCACTGATCGCCAGCGTGAAGGTGCCCAGAATCAGCCCGATCGTGGCGGCGCTGAAGCCGCGCTGGAAACCGAGGATCGGGACCGCGAAGGCGTGCACGTCCCAGCATGCCGACAGCAGCCAGTTCACGCCGAGCAGTCGTTTCAATCCCGCCACCGCCAGCAGATCGCGCGCGCTCGGCGTGGCCTCGTCGTGCGGCCGCGCCGCGCGCGGCGCCTCGCGCGGAATGCGTCTCGCACAGACCCAGGTCACCAGCGGCAGCGCCAGCAGCAGCAGGTAGGCCGCGCGGAAGCCGCCGGCGTCGATCATCAGTCCGGCAGCTACCGGACCGATGACGTTGGACAGCGATGGCGCGACACCGAGCCAGCTGAACATGCGTACACGCTCGGTGCTGTCGCGCACCGCCTGCCCGGCGGTGCGCTGGATGACGATCAGCCCCATGTTGGCGCCGCTGCCGACGAAGGCCGCCGAAACGCACAGCACGCCGAAGCTCATGGTGCCCTCGACGACAGTGGACAACACCGCGAGCACGGCGCCGAACAGCGCCAGGCCGACGGCGATGCGCACCGGCCGGTGGTAGCCCAAGCGATCGGCCATGCGCCCCGCCGGCAGCGACAGCAGCACCGGTGCCGCGGCGTACAGCGCCAGCAGCACGCCCACGCTCCAGGCGCTGTGGCCGTCGCGCAGCGCCTGCAGCGGCGCGGCCATGCGCACACCGGCCATGGTCGCGTGCAGGCCGATCTGGCCGACGATCAACGCCAGCAGCACCTGGCTGAACTGCGCGCGCGTCGGGCTTTCGCCCTCAGCCATCCGGCTTCTCGCCGCCTTCCTCGGCCGCGTCGTCGCCGATGCCCGGCAGCAACTGCAGCACGCGCGCGTCGGGCAGCGCCTCCACTGACTTCAGGCGCCGCGTCATGACGTTGGTGCGCGTCTGCGCCTGGTCGATGGTGTTGGTCGCCTCCTCGAGCTTCTTGCGCGTGCGCGCCAGCACCTCGCCGAACTTCCCGAACTCGGTCTTCACCGCGCCGAGCACCTCCCAGACTTCGGCGCTGCGCTGTTCTAGCGCCAGCGTGCGAAAGCCCATCTGCAGGCTGGTCAGCGTGGCGAGCAGCGTCGTCGGGCCGGCAAGCATCACCTTGAACTCGCTCTGCATCGCCTGCACTAGCCCCGGGCGGCGCAGCGCCTCGGCATACAGACCCTCGGTGGGCACGAAGAGGATCGCGAAATCGGTGGTGTGCGGCGGCGCGATGTACTTGTCGCGAATGCTGCGCGCTTCCAGCCGCAGCCGCGTGTCGATGCCCTTGGCGGCGGCTTCCAGCGCCGGCAGGTCGGCGCGCTCCTGCGCGTCGAGCAGTCGCTCGTAATCCTCGCGCGGGAACTTCGCGTCGATCGGCAGCCACAGCGGCGCGCCGTCGTCGCGCTGGCCCGGCAGCCGGATCGCGAACTCGACGCGCTCGGTGCTGCCCGGCACCGTCGCCACGTTCGTCGCGTACTGGCCGGGCGTGAACACCTGCTCGAGCAGGCCGGCCAGCTGCACCTCGCCGAAGATGCCACGCGTCTTAACGTTGGTCAGCACGCGGTTCAGCGAGCCGACATCGCGCGCCAGCGTCTGCATCTCGCCCAGGCCCTTGTGCACCTGCTCCAGCCGGTCGGCCACCTGCTTGAAGCTCTCACCCAGGCGCTGCTCGAGCGTGGCGTGCAGCTTCTCGTCCACTGTGGCGCGCATCTGCTCGAGCTTCTTCTCGTTGCCTTCCTGCAGCGTCGTGAGTCGGCTTTCCACCGATGCGCGCACCTCGCCCAGGCGGCGCTCGTTGCCTTCGGACAGCGCGCGCAGTTGCTCGCCGATAGCGTCGGCCAGCCGCTTCAGCGCCGCGTCCTGTGCATCGCGCGCCGCCAGCGTTTGCCGGGCCTGCGCCTGAGCCGAGGCGCTCAGCACATCGCTGACCTGCTGCTGCATCGTCGCCAGCTGGATGCGAAAGGAATCGATCTGCTCGTTCTGCGTACGCGCGACATCGCCGCTTTGTGCCAGCAGCGTCTGCTGGAACAGCCCGAGCGTGTGGCCCAGCTCCTGGCGCGTGCCGCTGGCGCTGGTCTGCACCTCGGTGCGAAGTTCGCGTTCGAGCCGTTCGCCGTCGCGTCTGGCGGCGGCCTGCAGCGTCTCGCCCAGCGCTTTCAACGGACCGTCATCGGGACGCTTCAGCAGCAACCACAGCAGCAATGCCACGCTCAGCGCCAGCAGCGCTGGCACCAGCCATACTTGCAACTCACCCATGCGGGAGATTGTGTCAGGCCGGTGACACGCCCCGCCCTCGCGCCGCGGCGCTCAGCCTTTGCACTGCACGGTGGCCTGCGCCTTGTTGCCGGGCATGCCTTCGAGCCAGAAGCCGGCTTGCTGCAACCACGCAGTGCCGGCATTGTCGTCACCTTGCACCGGCGCGAACTGCTGCGCCTGACGCAGCACCGAATATCCCGTCGGGCACAGGCGCTGCGCCTCGGCCTGAAGCGCGGCCGCACTGTCGCCGCGCAGCTCGAAGGCCGGCGGCCCGCCGCCCGTGCCAAGGCTGCGCACCTGCGGGCCGGAGCAGCCGGCCAGGGCCGCGGCGAGCAGGCAGGCGATCCTCGTTGGCGGGTGCAGTGTCATCGCGGACTCCGGGAGGGCCAGTCGCCGCCCTCGAATTGCGATTGTCCCGATGGCGGCTGGCGCAGCATGGCCGGAGCAGGCGGCAAAAGCCGGTCCTGTTCTCGCCTGGCGCTCAGCCGGCTTGCAGCACCTGAGGGTTCAGCGCGGTCGGTGGCCGGCCGGCTTGCTCGCCCTCGCCGAGCGCGGCGATCAAGTTGTCGGCGGCCAATTCGGCCATCGCACGCCGCGTCGGCAGGCTGGCACTGGCAATGTGCGGCGTCAGCACCACGTTAGGCAGGCTCAGCAGCTCCGGATGCAGCGCCGGCTCGCCCTCGAACACGTCCAGCCCCGCAGCGGCGATACGCCGCTCGCGCAGTGCATCGGCCAGCGCCGCGTCGTCGACGATGCCGCCGCGGGCGATGTTGGTCAGCGTCGCGCTGGGCTTCATCAGTGCCAGCTCGGCCGCGCCGATGGCGTGGTGCGAGGCCGCTGCGTAGGGCAGCACCAGCACCAGGTGGTCGGCCTCGCGCAGCAGCGTGTCTTTGGCGACATAACGCGCGCCGAGTTCGGCCTCGACCGCCGCATCCAGCCGCGAGCGGTTGTGATAGATCACCGGCATGCCGAAGCCGAGCGCACCCCGCCGCGCGATCGCCCGGCCGATGCGCCCCATGCCCAGGATGCCGAGCGTGGCACCGTGCACGTCGGCCCCGGCGAACATGTCGTGGCCCCAGCGTGTCCAGCGGCCTGCACGCAGGTAGTGTTCGCTCTCGGCGATGCGCCGAGCGGCGGCCATCATCAACGCGAAGCCGAAGTCGGCGGTGGTTTCGGTGAGCACGTCCGGTGCATTGCTGACCAGCACCCGCCGCGCCGTGCAGGCCGCCAGATCGATGTTGTTGTAACCCACCGCCATCGAACACACGGCGCGCAGTTGCGGGCAGGCGTCGAGCAGTGTCGCGTCGATGGCCTCGGTCCCGGTGACGAAGGCCCCCATCCTGCCCTGCATCCGCTCGATCAGCCGCGCCTGCGTCCAGACCTCGTCGGCCTGGTTGTGCGCCACGTCGAAGTATCGGCCGAGTCGCTCGATGACCTCGGGAAAGACAGCACGCGCCACCAGCACCTTCTTCATGCCCAACCCTGGAAGCGCGTGAAGCCGTCCACCGGCTCGCGCGCGGTGACCAGCCGGTTCGCGATGGCTGCCGGGTCGGCATGGCCGAGCGACATGCCGCACACCAGCATCTGGCTGGGCGGCGCGGCGATGTGCGCCATGATGATTCGGTGAAAGCGCATGAACGCCGCCTGCGGGCAGGTGTCCAGGCCGCGGCCGCGCGCAGCGACCATCACACTTTGCAGAAACATGCCGTAGTCCAGCCAGCTGCCCTGGCGCAGGCTGCGGTCGACGCTGAAGATCAGGCCCACCGGGGCGCCGAAGAAATCGTAGTTGCGGCCATGCTGACGGTGCATGCCGGCCTTGTCGCTCCTGTCGATGCCGAGCAGGCCATATAGATCCCAGCCGACCTTGCGCCGCCGCTCGATGAACGGCGAACGCCATTCGGTCGGATAGTAGGCGTACTCCTCCTGGTGTTCGGCCAGCACCTTCGGGTCGTCGTAGACCGCCTGGATCCGGGCGGACAGCGAGGTCTTCGCCTCGCCAGTGAGCACGGTGACCTGCCACGGCTGGGTGTTGGTGCCGGAAGGCGCCCGTGCAGCCACACGCAGGATATCCTCGACCACTTCGCGCGGCACCGGCGTAGGCAGGAAGCCGCGCACCGATCGGCGCGAAGTGATCGCGGCATCGACGGCGGCGGTCTCAAGGGCCGTAGGCAACTCGTTCATGGG
>Ga0316188_10000193_pt1 | contig 22713 bp, 16 predicted proteins | sample Phiworburrow1_MG_FD_204933 | JGI IMG/M metagenome (GOLD analysis project Ga0316188, IMG submission 204933) | Coastal sediment microbial communities from Maine, United States - Phippsburg worm burrow 1 | ecosystem: Environmental > Aquatic > Marine > Coastal > Sediment | place: USA: Maine... | reverse complement strand
CATACTGTAGATCGCTTAGGACTTTTACTCTATAACTTACAATTAAAGCCTTATCCTGAAGATGACCTTTATCTGATGAGACAATATTTGGAAAAGGAAAAAGCATTAAAAATATTGATAACTGAAATAAATGTGAATCAATATGAATTGAGTCAAGATATCGGTCTATTAAGCGATATTGCCAGTCTTCCAACCGAAGAAGAGTTGATTGATGAGTTGGATCAAAACTATCAAAGTAAATGGAATTCGATTAATAGCTCAACTGCGGATAACGATGTAAAGGAAGCACAAAAAATACAGTTAAATGAAGCCTTAATTTCGAAGATCAATATTGAAATGGCTGATTTAAATGGAGAAATTGAAATGGCCGATCCTGAGCAGAAAATACTATTAGAATCGAAGATCACTTTAATGGAAGAGATCAAGCTGAAAAAGGAAGCAGAAATTAATGCGGCAGTATTAGAGATGGCTCAGGGTAATGTTTCTGCCGATGCATTAGTAGCTTCAAATGAACAAAAGGAAGAGGAAGTAGCACTTCTTTCAAAGGAGGATATGATCACCAGTGTTTCACCAAGATTTAATAAAGAGATCACAGCGATTGAAATTAGCGATATGCCTCTTGAGGACCAGCTAAAGAAAAAGTATAGTTTATATAAAGAACTTTCTGCAGCGCTTACCTTTAAAATACTCGAAGTACAGGCAGTAGAAACAAATGATAATGAGAGTAATCAATGGGTCTCCCTGCAACAAGGAGTGAATGCCGATATGAATGGACTTTTACTTTCGATGGAAGAACTATCCTTAGAAAACGAACCTGAGCAGGAAAGCACGAGTGAGAAAACGAGTGAATCTATTGCTGAAGAATCCAAATCATGGGATAATGCAATGCGTTTTGAATTAACAGAGAATGCGATCTCAATATTTAATGAAAGTGGGAAGATCTCTCAGGATCCAGGATTTGAAAATAAAAATTTAAAAAAGGAATCGGAACAGTATTCCGCAGAATTAAAAGAGATCAATCTATTATTGGATCAATTACATCAATTGGAGTTAGAAGGAAAAACAGCGACGGATAAAGAATTGAAGAAAATTGAAAAGGAAAGATCACAACTCAATGATCAAATTACAGACAAAGAAAACACATTCTTTACTCAATGGATTCCATTACTCCATATTGCAATTGAGGAAAATACTCCGGGTGATAATTATTATCAACTTTCGAAACAAGCCTTTTTAAGTGCCAATAACGAGAAAGGAGAAGTGAAGCTTGATTTATTGAAGCAATCCTATTTTTTAAGTCTCGTTTCCATGCAATCAGGTCAAAGTGAATCGATAAGCAATAGTAATTCAACGAGAGTACCGGCGAGTCTTTTTTCTGATGAAGGTTTTAATTATTACGAACTCAGTTCGGATGAGAAAAAACTGTTATTACAGGAAAATATTGAAAATTTGGAATTATCTATACTAGAATCTGAACAGAAGAGTTCAGAAATGCTTGAGAAAGGAGATCAATCTGAATTATCAAAATGGCAAGCTATATCAAAAACCTACCAGGAAGCATTGGTTTGGAATCAAAATAAATTAGCGGAATTAGATGCATTCGAACAGGAGATCCAATTAACGGGTCATCAAAAAACAGCTTCGATCAAGGCGCCTACCGCTAGTGTTGAGCTTGAAAAAGCACTCATTAAAATGGGATTAAATAAAGGTCAAACAGAATTGATCATTAATACTCCGGAACTTCAAACCTATTATGCGATGCAATACGTTGATAATGAGGTTCAAAAAAACATAAGTTCTTATAAAAAAATGCAATCGGCCTATCGCGAACAAGCAAATAGTTCGATGGAAAAGTATCAAAGTATAGATCTTTCGAAAGCAAAAAATGTAAGTGAAGCAGAAAGCCTCTATTCACAAAAGAGCAGTTATTTCCAGGAAGCGCTTTCTTGGTACCATAAAACAGATTCTCTTGAAATGCTGATTGGAAGTATGGAAGATAATAAGGAAGAACTAAATAAAAATATTGACTCATTTTATGCGAATCTCGAAGCAGAAAATAAACAAAGTATTTCTGATATAAATGAGGGTAAAATGCCTGCAGTTGTTGTTGAGCAAGAGGTAGTGTTAGAGCAAGAGCAAGAGCAAGAGCAAGAGGTAGTGTTAGAGCAAGAGCAAGAGCAAGAGGAGATCGTTGCGGAGCAAGTGCTTGAGCAAGAGCAAGTGCGTGAATCAAAAGGATTTTTATTTGAAGAAGGGATCGTATTTTATTCAAAGGAAGATCCAATACCCGTAAATCCTCCTTTACCTAATGGTTTGATCTTTAAAGTTCAGATCGGTGCATTTAGAAATGAATTACCTGCGGAGCATTTTGTAGGTTTAAGTCCAATGACTGCTGAAGCGCTCGATAATGGGATCACCCGTTATTCCGTTGGTATCTTTAGAGAACTCAGTGATGCAAAAGTGGCTAAAAACAAGGTAAATGAAATCGGTTATCAAGATGCATTTATCGTTGCATTTTATAACGGGAAAAGAATCCCAATAAATGAAGCCATTCAGATGCTAGGGCAGCAAGGTTCAGAACCTGTTTCGTTGAATAAAGAAGTAAATGAAAATACGGCAAGCCCTGTTGTAAAAACGGAAGACTTTAAGAATTTAGTAAATACAAATCCGCCTGACAATATAGTTACCGGGGGTGGGGAAGAAGCTCCGGCAACTTCTGTTAATGTAATCAAAGAGTTGTTTTATTGTGTGCAGGTAGGAGTTTTCAGCAGGAAAGTTCAATTAAGCGAACTTTTTGGAATTCAGCCCTTGAATCTTGAATTAACAAGTAATGGGTATTATCGCTATACTTCAGGAATTTATAGTTCTATTGAAGAAGCATTAAAGCAGAAAGACTACGTATTGTCGAAGGGAGTTGTAGATGCTTTTATTACGGTTTATTATGATGGTGATCGAATTTCTTTAGATAAAGCTAATGCCTTAATTCTGGAAGACCCAAGTATTATTGTTTCTAAAAATAAGAGCACAAAAGCAAATGCAGTCGTTCCGGATAAAGCGGTGAAAAAGGAAGTAACTGAAGCTGTAAAACCCGATCCTGTCCAGCCTAAAAAAGAAGAAGTGATCATTAAAAGTCCGGAGGTGAAGAAGACGCTACCTGATCCATCGGAATTAAGCTATGTAATTTATATTGGAAGTTATTCTAATAGCATACCGAATAATGTTGCTACTGCACTACTCGAAAATTCAGATATTGGAATTAAACGCGCAATCAATGGTGGAAAGACCATTTATTCTTCAAAAGAATTAAATTCTCTAACCGATGCAACGGTTATCTTACAGCGTTTTCATGAGAGAGGAGTAGATCAGGCTAAAATTCTTTACGTATTAAACGGAAATGAAATAAGCGAGGAAGAAGCGTATGAGATCCTTAGAAAGTAAATTGAAATGCATTAATGTATGAGTTACTTTTTTATTTAGGATTTTGAAATAAGGACACCGATCATTCTACTTTAAATCTAAACTCACCGGAAATAATTTATTCCTGATCACCTTCTTTATAAAGCACAATCGGGTTTTGCCTTTTATTTTTCCATGAGATCAGCAAGTAAATAAAGCCAATCACAATAAACACTAATGAAGCCCAAAAAGTATTTGAAAGGTTTGCATCATTATCTCCATGGATAAATCCGGAGCTTAAAGCTCCAACTCCTATTCCTACCTCCATTGCAAGATACATAAATGATATTCCGCGTCCTCTTCGAATCTCATCACTTAGATCAACAGTCCATGCGAAAATGGTTGGACTGGTTATTCCGCCACCTAAACCATAGAGCATCGCTCCGCTTAAAAACATCAGTTTAGAGGTTGCCAAGGCAGTGGTGATCAATCCTAACGAGAAAATGATCAATCCGTATTTGATCACGACTACTCTTCCTTTTTTATCAGAAATTTTCCCGGCAATAAGTCTGGAAAATAAACTTGACAGAAAGAAGACACTGAAAAATAAACCCTTGTTATCGATTCCCAGATAACGACTGTAATCAGGAATAATAGTCAATACAGTTCCAAAAGAATAGGCATAAAGCATCATGATAATTACCGGACCAAGCACTTTAGGTTCATAGATATCGCTTAGTTTTATAGAAAGCATCTTCAATTTAAATCGTTTGGGATTTGGAAGAGTCTCTTTCATTGGTAATACGATAATGATCGAGATGATGGCCATTATTGAAGAAGCATAAAACATCGCCTCAAGACCAAAATGTGTAGCGATTTCAGATCCCAGTGCAGGTCCACCCGCCATACCTAAGCTAGCCGAAATCCCAAGTATTCCCATCGCTTCCCCTCTTTTTCCTATAGGAACCATATCCGACAGGAATGCAGTTCTGCCGGTAGGAGCAAAACCGGTAGACATACCATGAATAAATCGAAGGGCTAAAAAGCCAGCAACACTAATTAAAAACACATAGCTAACTGAACAAATCACTGTGATCAATGCACCGTAGATCATAATTGGTTTTCGGCCAATTTCATCTGCAAGTTTTCCTGAAAAGGGTCTTGAAATTGCAGCTGATAAAGTAAAAAGAGAAATGATCAATCCTTTATATTCTGATCCACCCAAATGGCTTAAAAAATCAGGCAATTCAGGGATGATCATATTAAAACTCCCCATGAAGAACATGGAGCTAAGGCATAAAAGCCAAAACTGCAAATTGTATAACTGATATTTTGCCATTACTCTGAGGGCAAAGATGAAATAAATTTATCAATGCGTTTGTATGAAATAGGCATTGAATTAACTTTGTCGACGAAAATGAATTATAGAAAAGAAATTTCGAAAGAAGAGATTGCAATTCTTCCTCATGGGAAGTACACAGGCAATATTCATCTTATCAATGATAAACAGGAAGCTGATAGTGCATTGGAAGAATTAATGTACAGTAAAATAATAGGAATTGATACTGAAACAAAGCCTGCATTTAAGCGCGGACAATCATTTCCGGTATCGCTGGTGCAATTGGCCTCAGAAAAAAAAGTGTACTTATTCCGCACCCTTTCTACCGGTCCACTGCCATTATTAAAAGAGTTATTGGAAGAGGAGAGTATTGTAAAAGTGGGCATTGCCATTCATGATGATCTTAAAGATCTATCCAAAAGTCTTTCACATTCATCGCGAAACATTATAGATCTAAATCAATTTGCCCAAGAACACGGATTTGTAAGTATTGGTGCAAGGAAATTGGCAGCCTTGGTTTTAAATATTCGTATTTCCAAGGCACAGCAGGTAAGCAACTGGGAAAATCCGGTTTTAAGTAAGGCTCAGATTGATTATGCTGCAACGGATGCATGGCTTTGCAGAGAAGTGTATCTGCGATTGATTGGGAGGTGAGGGAAGTATGAATGCATAAGTGCATAAATGTTGGATGTAAATTAAAGACCGAAGACCGAAAACGATTTATGTCCCCATGCGCTTGTTGAAATACGTTAACTAGCCTTTGATATACTGAACTTCTGCACCTTCTAAATTCTTTTTATTGCATTAATTTTATCAAATAACCCTTATTAAAAGGCAAAGCTTTCTACTTTTGCAGACAAAATAAAAACCCATGAAGAAAAGACAGTTCATTATTCTTTCTGTTATAATTATAATTATCAGTGTTATAGCTTGGTCTTTATACAGTAATTTTCAAGTAAATTCTTCTAAATTAAAGGATAAGAAAGAACGATTTCAGTATGCAAAAGTACTGGAAGTGAAAAATACTTCTCAAGCCATTTCAATAGTGGGTTTTGGAAGAGTTAACCCTTCATTGAGCATCAATGTTTCTCCGGAAGTTGCAGGTGTCGTTTTGTATGGGGATATTCCTTTAAAACAGGGAGCGAAATTTTCGACCGGAACGATCTTGTTTAAAGTGGATGACCGAGAAGCACGATTGAGTTTAAAAGCCCGAAAAAGTTCTTTTTTGAATTTAATGGCGGGAGCATTAGCAGATATTAAAATTGACTACCCGAAATCATATAAGGTTTGGGAACAATTTTTTAATTCATTGGATGTAGATAATAACTTCCCCAATTTACCAGAATCTAGCAGTAATCAGGAACAAACATTTTTAGCCTCTCGAAATGTTCTCAGCGAATATTATAATATTAAAAAAGATGAGATTCGACTTTCGAAATACACTGTAAGAGCACCCTTTAGTGGTTACTTATCAGAAGTAATGATCCAACAGGGTTCTTTTGTAAATATGGGTACCCCGGTCGCTAAATTAAGTCAGACAAGTGAACTTGAAATAGCCGTTCCGATCGATCGGGAAAATATTAGCGTAGTTGCTCCCGGTCAGGAAGTAAGTATGAAAACGAGAGGAAATGATTTTGAGTGGAAAGGAAAAGTAAAACGAGTTGAACAACAGATTAATGTAAATACTCAATCTGTAAATGTATATATCGTGCCCGAAAATGGAAGAGCCGATCTTTATCCCGGAATGTATCTTGAAGTAACCATCTTATCTGGAAATGTGCCTAATAGTTTTGAATTACCGAGAAAGGCCCTGGGTAATGATCAAATGGTCCAAACAATCAGAGATTCTATTCTCTATGTTGTTCAGGTTGATGTTCTAAAGAAAAACAGCAATTCTTATGTTGTAAAAGGATTAAATGATGGAGATCTGATTATTACAGAGCAGATCCCGAATATTCAGGAAGGTCAACGTATTATCCCGGTAAAGTAAGAATATGAAAAAAATAATCGCCTTTTTTATACAAAATCCGCTTTGGGCTAATTCCTTAATTTTATTGACCGCCTTATTCGGATTTCTAAGTATGTTTAGTTTGGGGACTTCTTTTTTCCCGGAACTGACTCCAAAACAGATCTATGTTAGCGTATTTTATCCCGGTGCATCTCCAGTTGAGATGGAGGAAGGGATCACGATAAAAATTGAAGAAGCATTAAGAGGAATAAATGAAATTGATGAGCTTCAATCAAATTCGGTCGAAAATATGGCTACTATCACCATTATCGCTTATCAGGGAAGCGATATGGACAATTTGCTTTCGGAAGTAAAAAATGCAGTGGATGGAATTAGTTCCTTTCCGGCAGGTGCTGAAAAACCGATCGTATTTAAGCAAAAGTCGAATCCGATGTCGGAAAATGCCGCTTATATTTCTATTAGCGGTGATGTGGATAGATTTACGCTTAAAAAGTATGCTGAAGAATTTGAAGATCAGTTATTATTTAGTGATGATGTATCTCAGGTAAGCATTAGCGGACTCCCTGACCTTGAGATCTCTATCGAGGTGAATGAAGATGAATTGCAGCGATATAATCTCAGAATTGATGATTTAGCAACTGCTATTAGAGCAAATAACCGTGATATTTCAGGAGGAAATATTAAGGCGAAGGATGAGGAATTGATCATTCGGGCACGTGCCAAATCGATCGACCCCCATATCATCGAAATGATTCCTCTTCGAACCGGATCACAGGGAAGCTTTATCTCTATTGGAGATGTGGCTAAAGTGAGTCTTCAATTTGCTGAGTCACCTATCAAATCATCTTTAAATGGTAAAAACTCGGTAGTATTAACTGTTAAAAAACTACCCTCAGAAGACCTAAAAGATATAAGTGAAACCACCTTAAAAGAATTGGCGAAATTCAATGAGGAGCATGATGATGTTGAAATGAAAACAATGTTCATGTTCTCTACGCTGCTTAATCAAAGAATTTCCCTTTTATCACGGAATGGTTTAATCGGATTGATATTAGTATTGATCACCCTTGGATTATTTTTGAATATCAGATTATCAGGCTGGGTTGCATTTGGAATCCCATTTTCATTCCTTGGAATGTTTATGATCGGCTATATAAACGGGATCACCATTAATATGATCTCCTTATTCGGGATGATCCTCGTCGTAGGGATTTTAGTGGATGATGGGATCGTGATCGCCGAGAATATTTATGCCCATTTCGAGCGAGGTAAACATCCTTTTCAGGCAGCATACGACGGAACAATTGAAGTAGCCTCTGCAGTTGTAACTTCTGTATTAACCACCATAGTGGCATTTTCAGTGCTCTTTTTTATTGAAGGGATGGAAATGATGGCAGAAATGGCCTTTGTTGTAATTGTTGCCCTCGCTTTCTCACTTATTGAAGCCTTTTTGATATTGCCAACTCACTTAGCAAGTGAAAAGGTACTTAAGGAAAGCGGAACGGGACTAGGGCATAAAATTCGTGTTTTCTTGGATAAATTGATCGTTACCATGCGGGATGATTATTATGGTTTTGCTTTAAAATGGCTGATCAAGCATCCAAGATATACGATCGTTATTCCTTTTTCATTTATGTTGATCGTAGCCATGTTGCTTTTTTCAAATGTAATTAGAACTACCTTTTTTCCATCGATACCTTTTGATGATTTTAGCGTGGAGATCGCTTTTGTACCCGGAGAGCGGGAAGCGGTTACTGAAGGATATTTAAAAGAATTTGAACGAAAGATCTGGGAAGTAAGTGATGAATTATATGAAGAATATGGCGATAGTTTAATTAGCTATACTTCTTTAACCGTGGGTATGGCAAATCAATTAGGAGAAAATGGAGGTCATGCCGGTCAGATCAGGGTTAACCTGGATGTTGAGGGAAAGGAGATCAGTAGTTTTGAGATCGCAGATAGGGTAAGACAAAAAATAGGACCGATTCCGGAAGCAAATAAATTTCTTGTTGGAGGAGGAAATCGTTGGGGAAAACCCGTTTCTATCTCAGTATCGGGTAGGGATAATCGAAAAATTAAGGCTGCGACCAAATATTTGGTCGAAGAGCTCAATAAATCCAGTGAATTAAAAGATGTTACCGATAATGGTGGAATTGGTAAAAGAGAAGTTCAGTTAACCTTAAAACCGGATGCATATCTCTTAGGATTAAACACAGGACTGATCATGGATCAAATTCGGCAAGGATTTTTCGGTTCAGAAGTACAGCGCTTAATTATTGGCAGAGATGAGGTGAGGGTTTGGGTACGTTATCCTTTAGAAGACAGAATGAGTATGGGCTTGCTGGAAGATATGCGCATTAAAACTCCTGCAGGATTATCTGTTCCATTAAAAGAGGTCGCAGATTATACGCTGGAAAGAGGGGAGGTAAGTATTCGTCATTATGACGGTAAGCGTGAAATATTAATTGAAGGGGATCTGATGGATCCTTATGGATCCGTTCCGGATATATTACAAGGAGTAAAGAAAGATATCGTACCTCAGTTAGAAGCTAATTTTCCGGGAGTAGAAGTGAGCTTTAGAGGACAGCAGAGGAATGCGGATAAATCGAGTAAGTCAGGAGGGATCTTTGCCATCATCGCAATATTTATCATGTTTATGATCATCGCCCTCAATTTCAATTCTGTTTATCAGGCCTTTTTAATTGTATTTATGCTCCCACTCGGAATTTTTGGTGCAATACTCGGTCATGGGATCGAAAATCTACAGGTTTCGATGTTAAGTGCCTGGGGTATTATTGCCTTACTGGGAATTCTAGTAAACGATGCTGTTGTCTATTTAGATACCTATAACAGAAATTTAAAAGATGGAATGGAGGTTGTCGATGCTATTTATGATGCCGGAATACGACGCTTCAGACCTATTATTTTAACTTCAATTACAACCATTGCCGGACTCTATCCTTTAATATTAGAGAACTCATTTCAGGCGCAGTTTTTAATTCCTATGGCGACTTCGGTAGCGTATGGAGTGCTTTTCGGAACCTTCTTTATCCTTATGTTTTTCCCGGTTGTTGTTTTAATAATGAATGATCTTAGAAGGGCAATCTATTGGTTGTGGCATGGGGAGAAGATAAGCCGATTGGAAACAGAGCCTGTAATAAAAAGACAAAAGAAAATTAAAAAAATTGACTTATAAGAATGAAAAAATTCATTTTATTCATTGTAATTAGCTTAACTGTATTTCATTCAAATGCACAGCCTCCAATTAGTATTGGAGATGCGATTGAATTAGCGCTTGAAAATAATTTTCAAGTGTTGATCGCCGGAAAAAATGTAGAGATCGCTAATAATAATTTTAGCAGAGGACAGGCAGGGTTTTATCCCAGCATTACTTTTCGTTTGAATAATTCAAATATCTTAACGGACAATAATGATCCGAGCTCATTTATCAATGGATTGTATTCTGCCAATAGGGTTACACCAACCATCGATATGCAATGGGTTTTGTTCGATGGTTTAAAAATTCAGGCAAATTATGAGCAATTGAGAAGCTTGTCTGAATTGAGCGAAGGAAATGAGATTGTATTACTTCAAAGTACCGTACAGGGAGTGATCATCTCTTATTATACTATTCTATTAAATTATGAACGTTTAAAAAATGACCGGACCGTTTTAGAACTCTCTAAGGATCGCTATGCGTATTTTGAAAATAGGAAAAATCTTGGTGCAGCTGTCACTTTCGATCTGGTTCAAGCTAAGAATGCTATGTTAAACGACAGTACGGCTGTGATCGCACAACGACTGGAACTGAGTAAATCCATCCGTCAACTAAACCGACTAATGGTAGTTGATTTAGAAAGTCAATGGCTTTTTTCGGACAGCTTAGTGGCGGTACCCGCACCTTATGAATACAGTGTTTTAAAAGAATCGATGATAAGCTCCAATGCGAATCTCAGAGTTCAATATGTAAGTCAGGAGTTGAAAAACATTGCATTAAAGCAAAATAAAGCAGGACTCTATCCCAGCTTGATATTTAATCCCGGAGCCAGCTATACTTATAGTCATTTTGATGGTACGCTTCAAAATGGGGAATCGGTGATTACCGATGGTTCAACCACAAATTATTATGCAAACCTTGCTTTGAGTTTTAATTTATATAATGGGGGAAAAACCCGACGAACTATTAAGAACGCCAGAGTGGATATTGAGATTGCCCAATTAAGTACCGAAGATCTAAAACAATCATTAGAGGTTGAATTAGCAAATCAATTCAATACATGGCAAATTATGTTGGAAGCCTTGCTCATCGCAAGAGAAAATCTGGAAAGTGCCCAACTAAATATACAGATCGCTGAAGAAAAATATCGAAACGGAAATATTACTTCTTTCGAATTCAGGGATGTTCAAAAGACTTTCTTAATTGTTTCTCAAACAAAACTACAAGCAGAGTTTAACGTGATCGCTTCGCAAACAGATCTATTGCGTTTATCGGGAAATATTCTGAGAGAGATTCAGTAGGGAGATTCAGTAGGGAGATGGGTGTCGGATGAGAAAAAAAGACAGGAGACCGAAGCGAAGCTTAGAAGGGACCGAAGTCTAAACGCTTTATGTCTTTCCAGATCTTTTAATAGAAAGGAATTCATCTTAATGACGCTAACTTTACAATTTCCATTTATTGTTGTAAAGGAGAATGGTCAGATTAGGATTTTTTCATTTTTACTATAGTTATTCTTATTTAAAATGATGATATTTCATCTTCGATATTGTATTTCAATATTAAATAGATGCTCCGATTTTATAAAGCTTTAAGACTTATAATTCTCTTTTTAAACATCTTCCTGTTTTCTGGCTTAACTGCTTTATCTCAAAAGAAAGAACCTCATAGCAATGTAAAAGTATTTGGGAATAACTTTAAAGATGCTAATGTAATTCTAGGAACTCAATTAACATTCCCTGAACATATTTACCAGACCTATCTTGATACTGCTAGAGGTTTCCTTACAGTTCAGTTGAGGGGGATAAGTAAAAATGGAAAATCTTATGGTAGTAATGGGACAATAGTGTATTATGATTTGAATAAAAAGGAAATTAAATGGGAAAGGAGTATTTCATATCTAGGAGGTAGTATAATGCAAAATAGAAATTTAATAGTTCAGACTGTGATAGGCAAAAATTATAAAGTAGATCTTGATAATGGAAAACTAACCTTGGAATTGAAGAATGCAATTTTGTATGTTGATCCAGAAGAGAATTATGGATTTGGATACAGTCTTGAAAGCTTGAGAGAATTTGGTGATGAAATAGAGGGAATAGATTTCAACAATGGAAATATCTTATGGAGTCGAGTAATCCCCAATAATTATGGTTGGAATGGTATTTATTTTAAGAACGATTCGATTCGTTTTGTTGTTTCATCCGGTTTGCATAGAATAAATATTAGAAATGGTAATGGATGGTCGTATCCTATGCATACAGGTGAAAAGGAAGGTGCTGGCCAAGTTAGAACAGAAGTTTCAAATGATTATTATGATTTAAATAATAGCGTTTTTTTAAATCCATTTTTTCAGAATGTAATCTACGATGTATGTTCAAACCTTGTTTTTGATAGTTTGAATTTATATTTCGCATCTAAAAATCAAATTATTTGTATTAACGATCATCATGGTAAAGTGGTTTGGAAGACTGAATTACCACAAAATATCATGAGCAAATCGAGCTTATTCATAGATGATAATTCTGTATTCTTAATCAATAAAGGCCTTGCTATTAAGGGCTATAGCGTCATCAATTATGGGAAGCCATTTATTGCTCGATATGATCGTGCAACAGGAGATAGGATATTTTTGAGTTTAATAAACCTTCAAGATGATCCGATTCTTAGTATTAAAAAAGTGGATGATGTAATTTATTTACTCTTTAAAAATAGAATTGCATCTTATTCATTGACAGATGGGAAGCTAATTCATGAAAAAGACTTTTCTACTGGCAATTTTGGAGCATTTAAATACTTTATTAGGAACGATGCATTTATTGAATCCAAAGAAGATGAATTTGTTTATCTAAATCAGTTAGATACAACTAAGGTTTTCGTTTTTACAAAAGATAAAAAAGCACTTGAATTTGATCACAATCTTAATTTTATTCAAACGATTGAACGCCAAGATTTATTTGCATTTCATTTCTATAATGGTGATTTACTTTTCCTTGCTGGAATCGATAAAATATGGGTCCTAAATGCTTCTTGGCAGAAAGTGGCAGAAATTGATGCCAGTTCTAATTCATTTTTAATTGGTGAAACGCTATATGAACGAAAGGAGGATCGTTTTAATGTCATCGATCTTTCTGAACTTTTTAAGGAAAATTAAGTGATCCTTTATTCTCTATTTGATATCAAATCTTCAGGCTTAGTTTAATCTGTTCGCTTAACAGACAGATCTATTGCGTTTATCAGGGAATATTTTGAGGGAGATTCAGTAGGGTGATGGATGATGGATGATTGGAGATGGGTGTCGGATGTAAAATAAAGACGGAAGACCGTCTACTTCACTTCGTTTGCGCCTCCGCTTCTCCTTCGAAGTACTCGTAGAAGGCGCTTTAGCTACGGCGGCACGCGGACGTAGACCGACGGAAGACCGAAAAAAAAGTGGAGGAGTAAATTGCCACGGAGGCACAAAGGAAATGAGATTCACGGCGTATTTTGTGAAAATTAGTGACTTAGAGACTTAGTGGGAAGGAAACAAAAACAAGCCTACATTTAAGCATTAGCGCAATCATTCATTTTTTATATTTGAAACAATGAATCAAACAGCCTCCGTACCTAGCGCGACGACTTTAAAATTGCGGATCGAGTAATCAAAACAATTCTTTGGAAAGTAGATAAATATTGTTGTTATTAGTGAAAGAAATTCAATAATGAGAAAAGGCTATATCATATTGCTTTTAACTGCTTTTACAACGAATGCATTCTCTCAAGGAGTATTATTTGATTGGGTAATAAGTCAAGGAAGTCAATATCATGATTTTGGCTATTCACTAACTATTGACAATAGTGGTAATCTAATTTGCACAGGTACTTTTTGGGAAACGGTAGACTTTGATCCAAGTGATGAAGAGTTTTATCTTACTTCAAATGGTTTTGGTGATATTTATATTCAGAAACTAGATAGCAGTGGTGCTTTATTGTGGGTAAAGCAAATAGGAGGGAACAATAAAGATTTTGGTTATTCTATTACAACTGATGCCCAAGAAAATATTTATGTTACGGGTGCATTTCATGGGACTATTGATTTTGATCCAGGCCCGGGCGTGACGTATTTATATAATGGTGATTACACCGAAGATGTCTTTGTTTTAAAATTAAATGCAAGTGGAAATTTTATTTGGGCTATGAATTTTGAAAATTATAACGATGGCTGTCAAGCTTATGAAATTGATACAGATGCTGAAGGAAATGTTTACGTTACTGGTTTTTTTAGTGGGGCTGTGGACTTTGGCTCAGATATTAATCTTATATACTCTAATGGTCTTTCTGATATATTTCTTTTAAAATTGGATACTAATGGTGATTTTATGTGGGCTAAGAAAATGGGGGGGAACAATTATGATTATGGTAGATCGCTTACTATAGATAATAATGCTAATATTTATATTACTGGAAGGTTTAACGGTGCTGCAGAATTTCCGAGCTTTACATATCCAGATACAATATTAACCTCGGCAGGAGACTTAGATATTTTCATTCAAAAACTGGATTCAAACGGTCATCTAGTTTGGTTAAAGCAAATAGGTAATGAAGGCGCAGATTCAGGAAATGCTATTGCAGTAGATGTTAATGGGAATGTATATTCTACCGGAATTTTTTCAGGCCTTGTGGATTTTGATCCAAATGAAAATGTAGCTAATATGTCATCTCTCGGAGACAACGATATTTACATTCAAAAACTAGATTCAAATGGTCAATTTTTATGGGCAAGAAAGTTTGGTGATAGTATTGATAATGAAACAGTGAGATCAGTATACCTGGATTTTGAGGGTGATGTTTATATAACTGGGGGCATTAATGGGTATAATAATTCAATGGATATATTTGTACGAAAACTCACTAGTAATGGAGATTTAGTGTGGCATAAAACAATTGGTCATCATTATAATGACATTGGATATTCCATTGTTACCGATCAACTTAAAAACGTGTACCTAACAGGTTATTATCAAGCAGATGTTGATTTTAATATAGGTACGGGAATAACAAATGAATTTTCTGAAGGGGCTACTGATATTTTTATACTAAAACTAAAACAATGCACCCCTTATTATGCTGTTGATTCCGTTGTCGCAATCGAAAGTTATGTTTGGAAGAATGGATACACCTATACAGAGGATAATTCTTCTGCTGTTTATACTCAAATAAATTATAACACCTGTGATTCTATCTTTACACTGAATTTGAAAATTCTTCCCGTCCCCGAAGTGGAAATTCCTCTTGTAACTAACATCTATCCAAATCCCGGTTACACAAATATTACGATAGAATTAGATTCTAATGATCAATATACTCAAATATTGATATATGATGTATTAGGTAAAATTATTGAAAACATCACAACTTTAAGTGAGACTAAAATTCAACTTTCTTTAGTTGAGTATCAAAAAGGAATTTATTTTATTCAGTTTATTTCAGATGAAAAAAAGAAAACGATCAAATTTTTAAAGCTTTAAGCACTTCGCCTACCAAGCCTTTTGGTGGAAAAGCTCAAGTACCTTCTTCAACTTCTATCTCTTTTTTTTGCATTCATCCTTTCATCCTTTCATTTTTTTATATTTGAAACAATGAATCAAACAGCCACAGTACCTAGCGCAGCGACTTTAAAATTGCGCATCGAATATACCTACCTCGTCCTTTCCGGTCTATTTGTCGCCTTTCTGATCGTTTGTAATTTGATCGCTAATAAATTTGTTACTGTAGATCTTGGATTTTTAGGTTTTTCCAATCCCTTTATTTTATCGGCCGGAGTTTTACCTTACCCCTTAACATTTCTTATTACCGACGTATTGAGTGAGTTTTATGGTAAAAAGCGAACGAATAATGTAATTATCACCGGTTTTGTCGCTTCAATTTTGATTTTAGGGGTTTTATTGCTCGGAAGTTTATTCAATAGTATAGATGGAAGTCCTGTAGATGATGCCACCTATAATATGGTATTTAAAAATTCATGGAGAGTGATGGGAGCCTCCATGATAGCTTATTTGACAGCTCAATTTGTAGACGTGAAATTATTTCATTTCTGGAAGGGATTAACCAATGGTAAACACTTATGGCTTAGAAATAATGGTTCTACAATTCTATCTCAATTTGTAGACACTGCCTTAGTGGTAAGTGTATTATTTATCGGTGTTAAATCCTTTGATGAGATCCGATCAATAATTTTTGACGGATGGTTATTTAAAGCGATGATCGCATTACTTGATACCCCGATCTTCTATATACTTGTATATATGGGGAAACGATTTTTTAATCTTCGTTCCGGAGAAGAACTTGCTCCATAGAAAAATTGAAAAGCTTCAATACTATTTTAAATTCTTCGGGTAGCGGAGCAGTAATTTCTATTAGTTCACCCGACACGGGATGCATAAATTCCATTTTATATGCATGCAATAACAGATTCTCACAATCCAGTTGTTCCTTCAGATAGTGATTATAATGTCGGTCACCATAGCGAACATCACCGATTATCGGATGGCGGAGATGGGCTAAATGCCTTCGGATCTGGTGCATTCTGCCTGTTACCGGTTTTACTTCTAATAAAGAGAATCGCGATTGCGGATATTTGCTAATTTCAATCGCTACTGTTTGTTGTTGAAGACTTTTATAATGCGTTAAGGCTTTTTGAAGTTTTCCTTCCCCTTCTTTTTTAAGTTCTTTTTCGATACTGCCTTCCAAATCTGTAAATCCCCGAACCAGACAGAGGTAGGTTTTATTCACTTTATTTTCGCTAAAAAGAATGGAAATTTCTTTTGCGATCTCCTTGTCCTTGGCAAATAGCAGTAAACCGGAAGTAGGTCTGTCGAGCCGGTGTACCGTATAAAGATTTAAATAGCCCAATTTTTCAAGCTCCTTCGTTGCAAACCAGTGGCAATTTTTCGCTAATAGGGTAGGGTAAACCATCATTTTATTTGGTTTATTTACGATCAAGAGAGCGTCATCTTCGTAAAGGATCTGCATATTGGAAGCTAAGTTTTTGCAAATAAAATGAAAATTTAGCCGGAAGAGAGGAAATTTCATTCAGGCGGATCTTTGAAAGGTCTTTATTTATTATTTCATTTAACAAGTTTATACTAATATTGAAATAGTTTTTAAAGCCTAATTAATTGAGTATGATTAAAACGATCTGTATCTATTGCGCTTCAAGCAGTGCAATTTCTCCTCAATACTTTGAAGATGCGAAGAGAATTGCAAAAATTATTGTTGATCGACAAATCATTACAGTTTATGGTGGAGGATCCAGCGGGTTGATGGGATGTATTGCTGATGAAGTCATAAAAAGACAAGGGGAGATCATTGGGATCATGCCTAATTTTATGAAAGCCATCGAGTGGGATCATAAAGGAGTATATAATTTCCATTTTGTAGAGGATATGGCTGCCAGGAAAAAGAAATTTATCGATTCTTCCGATGCATTATTGGCTTTACCCGGTGGAAGTGGAACCATTGAAGAGTTGATGGAAGCCATTACCTTAAAACGATTGAAACTTCATAACCTGCCTATATTTATTTTAAACAGCGGGGGCTATTACGATCCATTGATCGAAATGCTAAATAAAACGATCGAAGAAAAATTCATGAACGGAAGTGATAAGAATTTATGGACCGTTATAAATGAACCCGATGATCTTATTTTTTATCTCGATTAGTTAAATGCAATTCAAATTTAAAACTTCACTTGAATTTCTATATTTGTCATTCATAAATAGAGCATTATGTCAAACGGATTATTAAAAGGAAAAAGAGGGATCATTTTTGGAGCCCTTAATAATATGTCTATTGCCTGGAAAGTGGCTGAAATTGCACATGCAGAAGGAGCGGAATTTGTATTAACAAATGCACCTATTGCAATGCGAATGGGCGAGATAAATGAGTTAGCTGAAAAAACAAATTCTAAAGTGATCGCTGCAGATGCGACTTCTGAAGAGGATCTTGCTAACCTCATTTCACAAGCACAAGAGATTTTGGGAGGGAAACTCGATTTTATTTTACATTCTATCGGGATGTCACCAAACGTGAGAAAGGGAAAGCATTATACTGATACCAATTATGATTGGTACCATAAAACAATGGATATCTCTGCAATTTCTTTGCATAAGGTACTTAGCATAGCCTATAATACCAATGCCATGAGTGACTGGGGTTCTGTGGTAGCTTTAAGTTATATCGCTGCACAGCGCGTATTCCCTGATTATAATGATATGGCTGATGCGAAGGCACTTCTTGAATCGATCACCCGAAATTTTGGTTATCAATTCGGAAAGAAAAATAAAGTGCGTGTAAATACCATTTCTCAATCTCCAACCATGACCACAGCCGGTAGTGGAGTAAAAGGCTTTAGTGAATTCGTATCTTTTGCCGAGGAGATGAGTCCTTTAGGGAATGCTTCAGCAGAAGCATGTGCCAATTACTGCGTTACTTTGTTCTCTGACTTCACAAAATATGTTACCATGCAAAATCTTTTCCATGATGGAGGATTTTCTTACACAGGTGTGAGTCAGGAAGTGATCAATAAGTTTGCAAAATAAATACTTTAAATAAGTAGTATATAAACCGACGAGTGATCGTCGGTTTTTTTTTGCTCTTATTTTCTTACTTTTTCCATGCATGTCACCCTGAGCTTGTCGAAGGGTCGATGGGACTTTATAGGATTTATAAATATCATAGTTAAAACAAAGATTACACGTTCTTAAATTCACAAAACAGATAAATTAATTGCCCTTCGACAAGCTCAGGGTGACATGGAAAGAACGTTTTCTTGAAAAGCAAAATGCTTGCCCAGAGCGAATGTCGAAGGGTATCGAAAGAAGTCTTATCCTCTAAGATTAATTTTTTTTTCTTCCCCGCTGCAACCTTTCCATTTTATCTTGTCTTTTAGTTAGAGAACAAAAAAAATAACTAACAACTAAAAGAAAAAAAAATGAAAAACACAGTTAAAATTTTACTAGCAACGATCATTCTTACAGCAACAGCTTGTACGAAAGACTATCAAAATGGAGGAAATACGGTAAGCGTAGAAAGACAAATCGATACCAACTATACTCAATTATCTATCGAAGGGGCATTCGATCTTCAACTTGTTTCAAATGAAGATTATGATATTAAAATTGTATGTCCTGAAAAATTACTTCAATATATCACAACAGATGTCGTAAATGGACAACTTACCATCAGTGAAAAATCAAATCATGTTCAATCAAATGGACCAAGAACGATTTATGTAAATAAATCTGTTTTGAATGTTTTACGAAATGATGGCAGTGGAAATGTATCCGGTCGGCTCGCATTTTCAGAATTTCTGGATATTGAGAATAATGGATCAGGAAATTTGGATCTGGATGCTTCCACAGAAGATCATATTTATATCGATAATGAAGGTTCCGGAAATATTAATATAGATGGAAATAGTTCCAAGATAATCATTGATATCAATGGTTCCGGAAATGTAAATGCACTATATCTTTATACAGAAATCGGGGATGTAACGATCAATGGAAGTGGAAATGCGACGGTTAATTCTTCAGAGTCTTTAATGGTAAATATAAATGGAAGTGGAAATGTCCAATATATTGGTAATCCAACATTATCAGTAAATATTACCGGAAGCGGACAAGTATTACCTCTTTAATTAAATCATCATGAAAGCAAAAGTATTTTTTCTAAGTATCATTTTATTAGGAGCACTAAGTTATCAAGGATATTCTCAAAGTGACTCATTAACTACGAACACAACTGCAGATAGTAGTAAAGAAGCAGTTGAAACGACTACAACAACAACTTCAACAAATAGGGATGATCAATTTCAAACCCTATTTGGTTCCAGTAAAGGTTTTGGTGGTTATTTTGGACTCGTTTCTCATTATTCTGAATTCAATAACCAGGGGGCCCTTTTATTAGGAGCAGAGATTAGCGCAGTGATCAATCATTCATTTAATATTGGATTTAAAGGCTATGGTTCGGTTACAAAAATTAAAGCGAACAGATCATCAGAATACGGACAGCAATTGTATATCGGAATCGGCTATGGAGGGATCAATCTAGAACCAGTTGTCTTTTATAATTCTGTCGTTCACCTGAGTTTTCCAATATTATTTGGAGGTGGAGGTATAGCTGAATACAGTCCTTATTATTACGGTCACAGTTATAATCATAACTATTACTACGAATATAATTACGATTACTTTTTCGTATTAGAACCGGGGGTAAATCTGGAAGTGAATCTACTTAAATTCATGAAGTTAAGTACAGGAGCAAGTTACAGAGTAAGCAGCGCAATAAACGTTGTTGGATATGATGGAAGTGATCTAAATGGTTTTAATTTCGATCTAAGTCTTAAATTTGGTTGGTTTTAATTCTTAATCCGAAACGTTGGCTCAAAATATTGACATACATCACCAGCTTATTGACCAATGCAAAAATGGAGATCCGCGCGCGCAATATCAATTGTATCATTTATATGCCAAGCAAATGTTGAATATTTCAGTTCGTATCGTAAATAATCAGATGGAGGCAGAAGATGTTTTGCAGGAAAGTTTTATCAATGCCTTTACTAAAATTAAAAATTTCAGAGGGGATTCAAGTTTTGGAAGCTGGTTAAAACGGATTGTGATCAATACCTCATTAAATGTCGTAAAAAGGAAAAAACATTTTTACGAAGATCTAAAAGAAGATCAAATTGCAAATGAGCCTGAAGAAAATGATGAAAAAGAAGTTTCATATACAATAAAAGATATCCAGGAAGCCTTAGTCCAGTTGGCGGACGGATACCGGGTTATTTTTTCGATGTATATGTTCGAAGATATGAGCCATAATGAGATCGCAGAGGAATTGAATATATCAGTAAACACCTCAAAATCTCAATTGAGCAGAGCAAGAAGTAAAATGAAAGAGTTGATGATTAAAAATCAAGATCATGGATAAGGATAATTTTAAAGATTTTATACAAGCGAATAAGGATCAGTTCGATTCGATTGAACCCTCTCCGGAGAGTTGGAATAAAATTGAACAACGGGTATATAAGGACAAGCCTTTGATCCGAACTACGATCTTATTAAGAGTGGCGGCTTCTCTCTTTTTGATTCTGGGTGCAGCCTGGATCGGAATTCAAATTGTTTCTATTTCTCAAGATCAGGTGGCAGTTGAAGAAGCTCAATCAATTGAAGATAGTGCGACTTATGCATTTAATGGCATGTCGGACGAGTTAGTGGAGGTAGAGAAATTTTACGTGAGTGAAGTAAACTTAAAAGAAGAAAAACTCGCCAATTATCAGGTGGATAAGGATTTAATGGAAGAGGTGGAGAAATTAAAGTTAGAATTTGATCAGCTTAAAGAAGAGATGAGTACGAGTGCAGATCCAATGAGAGTTGTTGAAGCACTTATTAATAATTATCAACTACGGTTAGAAATTCTTCAAAGCATTTTGGATCAATTGGAGAAAGAAAAGAGGAAAGAATTACAAAAAGAAAATCAAAATGAAAGCATCGTATAAGAAAGGAATCGTATTAATTGTTGTTTTATTCTCGCTATCGTTTGCTCAATCTTTTGCAAATGATAAAGTAAAAAAGATAGTGAAGAATTATCATCTTAGCGAAAACACCTATGTGGAGATCGAGAATAAGTATGGAGATATCGAAATTGAAAACTGGGATAAAGACAGTATTCGATTAGAAATTGTGATAAGTGTTCATTCTGATAAAGATGAAGATCTGGACAAGATGTTAAATAATATAAAGATCGATCTAACCGCAAATAGCTCATTTATTATTGCTAAGACCGATTGGAGCGAAGAGGTGAATGCCTTTAAAAAAGGAATACTTAAGATCAATCAGGAAGTGAGTAGCAGCGGAAAGTACAGTGTAAATTATAAGATCAAAATGCCAAAAGATGTTGATCTGACGCTGACCAATAAATTCGGGAACATTTTTATGTCGGACTATAGCGGGAAATTAATAATTAATCTTTCCTATGGCGATTTGAGAGCGCATAAACTCAGTAATCTAAAACAACTTTCGGCGAAGTATGGAAAAGTAAAGGTAACTACGATTCCAACTGGTAGAATTTCACTTTCTTCGGTAAAACCATTTAATATTGATCATTCTCAGGAGCTTGAAATTGAAAGCAGCTCGAGTGAAATAATCATTGAGGAGATCAATAATTTAAATCTAAAATCGAGTCATGATGATATTAGCATAGATAAAATAGGGGTGATAAATGGAATTTTTTCAATGTCTGATCTATTGATTATGTCACTTTATAAATCCATTCACTCGGTTTCAAAATACGGAAGTATGAAAATTAAAGAAGTATCTCCATCTGCCGATGTGGTATTTTTAGAAGGAGTAAAAACGGATATGCAACTCAAATTCAATAAGGGGTTTTATTCGAAAACGGATATTCGAACCTCGAGTAAAGAAGAATTCACTTCCGATTCCTCTTTTATCATTGAATCGACCGAAATTGATAGTGAAGGTCTGTGGCATGCTCAGGGTTATACTACTAAGAAAGGGAATGCGGAATTGACCATTAAATCTGTAAATGGCTATGTGAGTATTACTTCGTATGAATAATTCTTACTTTTTTTGTCTCCCGCAAACCTGCCGCTAGGTAGGTTTTTGCAGAACGAAGCTTCTATGTTTAATTACAAAGACACTGAGTAGATTCAGAGGACACAAAAAATTACATTGGTCGAAACACTCTGAAAGCGCTGGCTTTCAAAATTCAATTTCAAAGGTATCGGTCCCTAAGTGG
>Ga0316188_10000192_pt1 | contig 22764 bp, 18 predicted proteins | sample Phiworburrow1_MG_FD_204933 | JGI IMG/M metagenome (GOLD analysis project Ga0316188, IMG submission 204933) | Coastal sediment microbial communities from Maine, United States - Phippsburg worm burrow 1 | ecosystem: Environmental > Aquatic > Marine > Coastal > Sediment | place: USA: Maine... | reverse complement strand
TTTTCAGTATTTATTCTCCAATCAATGATCCACTTTGGCTTTCATTACCCCTACTTCTGCTTTCTTACTTATTGGTTGGCTTTGAAGTCCTTAAAAAGGCTTTTATCTTATTAAAAAGAGGTGATTTTTTCAATGAATTTACCCTAATGACCATCGCAACTTTTGGCGCCTTTTATATCGGTGATTATTTAGAAGGGGTTTTTGTGATGCTCTTTTATTCAACAGGAGAAATTATACAGGGCAATGCTACCCGATCTGTTCGAAGTTCGATTAAATCGCTATTAAAATTGAATGTGAAAACAGTGAGAAAATGGAGCGAAGGGAAAACGGAAATAAAAAATCCGGAGGACATTCTTCCCGGTGATCACATTCAGGTCAATTCCGGAGAAATGTTAGCCCTCGATGGAATCGTACTCGCCGAAGATGTATATATCAATACTTCAAATATCACAGGTGAATCCTTAAGTCGAATTTTCTCTAAGGGTGATAAATTACTTGCCGGGATGATCTGTGAACAACAGCCTTTTGTATATGAAGCAAGTAGCAATTTTGATCATAGTTATATCAGCAAGATCATGCATCTTGTGGAAGAAGCTTCTTCTAAAAAAGCGAAAACACAACGACTGATAAGCAGATTAGCAAAAACCTATACTCCTATTGTGTTTTTCATGGCCCTGGCACTCGTCATGATCCCCTGGTTTTTCGATCCGGAATATGCTTTTGATAAATGGCTTTATCGCGGTCTTGTTTTTTTAGTGATTTCTTGTCCCTGTGCTTTTTTAATCGCTATTCCCCTCAGTTATTTCGGTGGAATCGGCTTAGCCGCCAGCAAAGGAATTCTGATCAAAGGTGGCGAGGTCATCGAAAAATTAGCGAAAATAAAAGCTTTCGTTTTTGATAAAACAGGAACCTTAACTATTGGAAAATACAGCGTCTATGAAATTGACATACTACATGACAAAGAATTAAATCTATCGCGGCTCTATGAATTAGAATTAAATTCAAGCCATCCATTGGCAAAAACGATTAAAAACCATTTATCATCCTATTCTTCTATAGAAAAAGCCACATTAGTAAAAGAATATCCCGGATTTGGAATTGAAGGTCTTTTTGAAAATGAGTTATTTCTGGCAGGAAACAAAAAATGGCTGATTAGCAGGGGGATCTCGTTTAAAAACCATGTTGATACACTTCCAACTATTTATCTGGCTTATGCCAATACCTATATTGGCAAAATCACATTAACAGATCAATTAAAAGAAAATGCCAAGGAAGTTATTGAGGATCTGCGCGCTTTAAATGTGGATCATCTGATCTTGTTATCGGGAGATAATTCAGAATTAGTAAAGACAATTGCGAATGAATTAAATCTGGATCTCGCATTTGGTGACCTATTACCTGAAGAAAAAGTTTCGCGATTTATAGAAATCCGAGAGAAATATAAAAATGCAGCATTTGTAGGAGATGGAATTAATGATGCTCCGGTTATTGCTATTGCAGATATTGGCATTGCGATGGGCGGTTCAGGTAGTGATGCTGCGATTGAAAATGCGGACATAATCATCGAATATGATGATCTTAAAGAACTTTCGAGAGCGATCCGAATCGCCAGAAAAACACAACAGAATGTATATCAAAATCTGTTTTTCGCGGTTTTTGTAAAAGTATCGGTTCTGCTATTAGGGGCTTTGGGTATTGCCGGACTGTGGGAAGCGATCTTTGCGGATGTGGGTGTGGCATTACTGGTGGTGCTAAATGCGAGTCGGTTGAAGATGGCTAAGATTTAAAATACAGTATTAACTGAATGTACAATAAAGCGATTTACCAAGACAGAAACTGCCCCTCCTTAGTAAATACCTAACTGTTCAACCCTTTTTGCATTCCTAATAGCGTTCAAGCATTCCTCAACACTTCAAGAAAAGTATCCGGTTCCGGTCGCACTCTGTAATTATCCGTTTGATCGCTATATAGAATTTTCCCTTTCTCATCGGTTATGATCACCGTTGGTAAAACGGTATCCGTTTCAAAGCCCAATACTTCCAGCCCTAAAGGGGTTCCGTTATTCACAAAAATACCTAACTGTTTCGCTACTTCACCATCCCTATCTTGTAAAAACTGAAAAGCTACATTCCTTCTTTTTGCTAATTTCTGTGTAAATTTATGGGGTTGCGGACTGATCAATAATACTTCCGCTCCCATTTCATTGATCTCTCGATATTTCTCCGAAATCTCACTGATCTGCGCCATGCATAGCGGACACCAATTTCCCCTGTAAAAAAGATATATCAATTTCCTACCTTCAAATTGATCATTAAATACATCCTCTCCTTTCGATCCAACAAATTGAAGTTTGGCTAAGTGCTTTCCTACTGTTAATTGTTCAGAATTTCTTGATGGAAAAACGGAATACCAATAAATATAGATGCCCCAACACAACATACTTACAAAAGATAATTCAAGCGCAATAAAGGATGAATCAAAAAGAATATATTGATTTAATTCCCAGGCAAATCCGACAAAAACAAGAATCAAGATCCAATTTAAATTTCTGGAAGTCCTAGGCGTTTTAAAAATGAATAATTGTCCGATAAATAAGGTTGGCAGCAATGAAGAAAGCAATAAGCCAAAATACCATTGGGAATTATTTATACCGGAATAGAGCGCCCATAAAGCGATAAAAGTCCATAAAGTAATGGCCAGCGTTAGAAAAATTGACTTTGATCGATTCATTTTTTGGATTGCTTTATCAAATGTATTCTAATTAAATGGCAATAAGTAGTTTCAGTCTTCGGTCTTCGGTCTTCTAAATTTAACCACAGAGACACTGAGTAGGCTCAAAGTACGCAAAGAATTTCACTAATTAGTCTGATGTACGTCCTGAAATAGAGTTGACTGGTTTTTAACTTGTTATCTCCTGCATATCTCGCAGATTTACGGGAAACTTTTAAATTATTGTACCTACTTTCCAACTGATTTATTAGGCGCTTTTATACTTTAAGGAATAATTACAGTGTTTTCTAATTAAACTAACATTTGCTTTCATATAAATTGACTTTTTATGGTCAACCTATTTCAGGGACATACATTAATTGTTCTTCGTGTTTCGAGCTTCGATCTTCGTGCTCACTTTGTGTTAATAAAACCCTAATTTCTTACTCTTGTCAATCCCCCTTCAAAACTTATCTTTGCTACAATAAATTAAAGATCTATGAATTTACTTGAAGGTAAAGTAGCCATTATTACTGGAGCGTCCAGAGGAATTGGTAAAGCCATTGCACAAAAATTTGTTGAAAATGGAGCGATTGTCGCATTTACATATTTATCATCTGATGAAAAAGCAATTGCCTTAGAAAAGGAATTGACTCAAAATGGTGGAACTGCTAAAGGATTTAAATCCAATGCATCTAATTTTGATGAAGCTCAGAAGCTTGCTGATGATGTAGTAGCTGCGTTTGGAAAAATCGATGTCGTAATAAATAATGCCGGAATTACAAGGGATACGCTTTTAATGCGAATGAGTGAAGAACAATGGGATGAAGTGATCGAAGTGAATTTAAAATCGGTATTTAATTTAAGCAAAGCGGTGCTTCGACCAATGTTAAAAGCCCGCCAGGGATCGATCATCAATATGTCGTCGGTTGTAGGAGTAAAAGGAAATGCAGGTCAGGCAAATTATGCTGCTTCTAAAGCAGGTATCATCGGATTTACTAAATCATTTGCTCAAGAACTTGGAAGTCGAAATATTCGTTGTAATGCAGTAGCTCCCGGATTTATTGAAACGGAAATGACTGAAGTTCTGGATCCAAAAGTAGTGGCAGAATGGAGAGAAGCAATTCCATTGAAAAGAGGAGGTACTCCTGAAGATGTCGCTAATCTGTGTTTATTCCTTGCTTCTGATATGAGTACTTATATTACCGGACAAACAATTAATGTGTGTGGTGGTATGCTAACCTAATGAATTAAGATATTGGATTTCGTATTAAGCTATTCACCTTATTGGCTGCTCTTTATTATTGTAGTGTCAGCTCTTGCTTCTTATTGGCTTTATAAAAGCGATAAGCTTTTGCGTGAGCAATCCATATGGCTTCCAAGAATTTTAGGCTTGTTTCGCTTTTTATCACTCAGTTTTATTGCCTTTTTTCTATTGGAGCCTTTGATTCGAACCGAAACCCGCGAAGTTCAACAACCCATTATTGCCATCTTGTTAGATAATAGCGAATCGATTTTAAATGGCAGCGATTCAAGTTATTATAAGTCTGAACTTCCAAATGAAATAAAGGCTTTAGCACTGGAATTTGGCGATTCCTATGAAGTCGAATTGTTTTCATTCGACGATGTAGTTAAAAGAGGTCTTGATCAGGATTATAGAGGAAAAATGACTGATCTTTCGAATGTGATGAGTGACCTTGAAACCAGGTATTATAACCGAAATCTTGCAGCCGTCATTCTGGCTTCCGATGGAAATTATAATAAAGGAATCAACCCAATCTATTTGCCACTTAGCTTAAATACTCCTTTTTATACTGTTTTATTAGGCGATACAGGGAAAATAAGTGACATCGCTATTAAAGAGATCATTAATAACTCCATCAGTTTCCTTGGCGACGAGTTTCCGGTAGAAATAAATCTTAGCGGGGAAGGAATGAATGGCGAAGATTATACCTTAGAGATCACAAATAATGGTCAGAAGGTATTTGAACAAAAAGGTAAGATCGACAATGAGCAGTGGTTCAAAAGCATTAAACTTTTATTGCCTGCAAATAAAACCGGTGTACAAAGGTATAATGTCTCTTTAAAAACATCCTCGGAAGAGAGGGTGAAGCAGAATAACAATGGTCTTTTCTATATTACAATTCTCGATGAAAGACTTAAAATTGCGATCATTACTTCCGCTCCTCATCCTGATGTTGCTGTTTGGGCAAAGGCTTTAAAGAAAAATAAAAACTATGAACTTAGTATTTTTGAAGCTGATAAATTCAATCAAAATATAAATGATTTCTCCTTATTCATCTTATATCAAGTACCAAGTAAAATAAGTCAGACTGCTTTGATCGATCAAATCAAAAGTGCAAAGATCCCTTATTTGCTGCAGATCGGATTGAATACTAATATTAATCTTCTTAACCAGGTTTTGGACGGAGAATACTCCTTTAAAACAGAAGCTACTGTGAAGGAAGATTTTAAAGCAATGCTGAACAATTCCTTTTCTCTTTTCACTATTGACCAAAGACTAAAAGATAACCAATACAGCTTCCCTCCTTTCACTGCTCCTTTTATTAGTGTAAGCAGCAATCAGGTATATCAGAAACTATTAACAAAACAAATAGGTCAGATGGATAGTGGATTACCGATATGGATCTTAAGTGAATCTGCTTATCCAAAAAGTGGGATCATCATTGGCGAAGGACTGTGGAGATGGAGTGTAAATGCCTATAGTGTTTTTGAAAATCATGATGTTTTTGATGATTTTCTGCAACAAAGTGTAAAATACCTTATCCGGAAAGGAGGAAATAGTCGTTTTGAACTCGAACTTGAAAAAGAATATTTCGAAGGCATCCGAATTAAATTAAATGCTTCATTATTAAATCCATCTATGGAGAAAACTTCTGAAGGAAGCATCGATTTTACATTGATCAATGAGCGAAATGAGAATTTCGAATATGCATTTATTGAATCAGGAGGTAATTATTCACTTGATCTGGGAGTTCTGGAAGCCGGTGACTACAGCTTCAAGGCACTTGCTGAACTCGGTGAAGAACGTTTTACTAAGAACGGTAAATTCACTATTAAAAAAATGATGTTGGAGCAAAAAGATACCCGGGCTAATGTTTCACTCATGTATCAATGGGCAGATAAAACAGGAGGAGCGCTATACTTTCCGAATCAGTTAAACGAAATTCAAACGGATATCAAGAAAAGTAATTCACCTTCAATCAGTTATCAAAGCGAGCAATTCTCAGATATGATCCGTCTGAGTTGGTTAATGTTTATCATAGTGCTATTTTTGAGTATAGAATGGTTCCTTAGAAGGTTTTATGGGAGCTATTGATATTAACCAAGATAAAGCCCGGTGAATACACGTTTAATCCTTTTCTTTTTTTCTTTATTTGCGCTCTTTTCTTGTATTAAACAGTCAAGTCAATCTCAAAGTACTAATTCTTCATCCTCTGCATCCAACAAATCGTATTCTATTGAAATTGAGCTCGATGAAAGTGATAGCGCAATCTTTGAGAATGCTATACTGATCGATTTAAGTTCAAATGATTTTATAATCGATAATTCTGGAAGTATTTCAACTTATAGAATTGATGGATTAAAATTTAATGTCAGCCATTTTATGGGGAACAGTCTAAGTAAAGCAGATTTTACAATTTCATTTGCAAATGACAATGGTATTATTGGGAGTAGCCTGGTCTATAGCGCCATTCCCTTACAGGAATTTTCACAAGAGTCGAATTTTCTTTATGTAAATCATAGCCCTAATACTTTAACAATGGTTCAGGATGTTATGAAAGCCGAAAACAAAGTCTACCTTTACATTCAAGGAACAGTGGACGCTAAACCGGTTAAATTTACTTCTACTTTTTACATAAACATTACCATTAGCAGCCAATAATTTTATGAGGGAAAGCATTTTTTGGATCATTATCGCGATCATTATCATTGGCTTTTTAATTGATCAGATATTAAATTATTTATCGGATAAAGGATGGGACATTCCCCTCCCCGATTTCATTAAATCGAGCTATACTGCAAGCTTATACGAAAAAGCTCGAAACTATCACCATGCAAGTGATCGTTTAGCGCTACTTAAAAGCAGCATAAGTTTAATCATTCTCCTGGCTGTTTTATTTCTTAATGGATTTGATTATTATGATCATTGGGTTCGTTCTATCACACCAAATGCCTCTCTTCAAATGCTTCTCTTTTTTGGGGTTTTATTTATTGTAAGCGATATTCTATCCCTTCCTTTTCAATGGTACGCTACTTTTACAATAGAAGAAAATTATGGCTTTAATAAAACAACTCCCACTACTTTTTTTCTGGATAAATTAAAGTCATGGCTGATTGCCATCGTTTTAGGAGGCGGACTTTTACTTCTTATTTTTAAGATCTATGAATGGTCTCAGGATTATTTTTGGATCTTAGCCTGGGCTGTATTATCCGGTTTTTCCATTTTTATGGTCTTATTTTACACAAAACTCTTATTGCCTATTTTTAATAAATTAAGCCCTTTAGAAGAAGGTGAGCTAAAAAATGAAATTCAAAAAATGGCAATAGAAACCGATTTTAAACTGGATAAGATCATGATAATGGATGGATCCAAGAGATCTTCTAAGGCAAATGCCTTCTTCAGCGGACTTGGTAAACAAAAAAGTATTGTCCTTTATGACACACTGATCGAACAACATACGACAGATGAATTACTTGCTGTATTAGCACACGAAATTGGACATTATAAATTAAAGCATATTCCTCAATCACTGATCATTAACTTGATACAAAGCTTATTTACCTTCTTTATTCTGGGTGCCTTTCTGAAATATCCGATCTTTAGTGAAGCGATTGGTTTTTCTCAAAGCAGTTTTTATGCTTCATTGATCGCTTTCGGACTTTTGTTCACTCCAATAGAATTAATTCTGGGAACTTTTAGCAATATGCTATCCCGAAAAAATGAATACCAGGCAGATGCTTATGCAAAAGATAAAAACTTAGGGGATTCATTAATTAGCGCACTCATTAAAATGTCGGTCCATCATCTAAGTAATTTATATCCTCACCGTATTGATATTTTTATTAATTATTCACACCCTACTTTATTACAACGAATTACACATTTAAAATAAAAAAATATGAACCAATTTCAACAAGCACCTGAGTTCGATCCAGGAAAAATCAGAAAATTTGTAATCGCAGCGGCTATAGGATTAGTAGTGCTCGTTACCCTTTTTAAAAGTGTTATCATCCTTGGCCCAACAGAAAGAGGGGTTGTTTTTTATACCTTAAGCGGTGGTATCGATAAAGATAATATTTACGAACCCGGTTTTAATGTAGTAGCTCCATGGAATCAAATGATCATTTTTGATGTTTCGGAACAAAAACTGGATGAAAGCATGGATGTACTTTCTTCAAACGGATTATCTATTTCGGTGGATATTTCAGTAAGATACCGCCCTGCCCAAGATAAAAATGGTTATGAAATAGGGTATTTATATGAACAATTCAAAATGAATTATGATGATAAACTTGTTCGTCAGGAATTGCGCTCTATTGTTCGTAAGGTGATCGGACGTTATACTCCGGAAGAACTTTATTCAAGTAAAAGAGAAGAAGTGGAAACGATCATGAATAATCAAACCACAGAGATCTTAAATACAAATCATGTTGAATTAACTGCCTTGCTGATTCGTTCGGTTAAACTTCCTGCAACTATTATTGAAGCAATTGAAGCTAAACTGGATCAAGAACAACAATCATTAGCCTATAAATTTAGATTGGAAAAAGAAACAAGTGAAGCAGAACGTAAAAAAATTGCAGCACAAGGAGAAGCAAAAGCGAATGAGATCATCAATAGTAGCTTAACAGGTAATCTACTGAAAATGAGAGGAATTGAAGCTACTTCATTATTGGCAAATTCACCTAATTCTAAAGTTGTTATTATTGGTAATTCTGAGAATGGACTTCCAATCATTTTAGGTGGTGACAAATAGAAACTGGAAACTATTTATTGGAGTTTCATTTATTTCAATTGGAATTCTCTGGATTGTCAGAATAAGTATTTTAACGGGTATTGGAAATCTTCTTATAAAAGAAAGTGATCCGGTACCCGTTCAACGAATTTTTGTTCTTGGAGGAGGTAGTTATGATCGTGGTTTTAAAGCTGCTCGTTTATGGCATCAGGGCTTTGCTCCACAAATAATCTGTACAGGTTCCTATGTTTCCGGTAGTATTAAATCTATAGGTTTATCTTTTACCGAAGCGGAGGTAACAAAAAGGAGAATTCAATCTTTAGATGTTGATTCTAATTTGGTTATTGCAATAAATATGGGAACTTCTACCATAGAAGAATCCAATATCATTCTAAACTATTGCCTGATCAATGACTGGAATAAAATCATTATCGTTTCAGATAAGTTTCATACTTCCCGAATAAGCGATGTCTTTGATTCAAAATTCCGGGATGCAGGTATAGAAACCGTTATTGTAGGAGCAGCGAGTTCAAGGTATAAAGAATCAGAATGGTGGCGTGAGGAAGCAGGATTAATTATGGTCAATAATGAGTACTTAAAACACCTGTATTATTGGTGGAATTATTGAGAATAAAGTTTAAAATCTGAGGTTTACAATTGCTATAAAAAGCTATTTTCCAGGTCACCCTGAGCTTGTCGAAGGGCAACAAATTGATTTATTCTTTGCGACCTTTGAGCCTTCTCAATACCTCTGTGGTTAAAAAAATAGTGATGAGTCCAGAAAATTTCGCACTCTAACTCTTGCTTTATTGCCCCTCTTCCCTTAATACGTAACTATTATAAGTGAGTTCATATTCCATTGCCCATTCAGGTAATAAGCGATATGCAGCAAATTTCTCCATATCATTTTGTCTGATCATACTGGCAACCGTATTGGTGTATGCTTCCCCTCTTTCTGAATATTTATTCAAATAACTTACAATCACATAAGGATCTGATTCTGTTTCTAATGCTTTCCGGAAATTAGCATATGCTTTCAACCGTCCGAGTGTTTGGTAATAATTAAGAACAGATGCATAAATATCTTTAAACTTCCTCACATAAATTTGACGTTCTCCTCTCTTCTCACCGGCCGCAAGGCGATCATGGCTTTCTGAGTACGACCACATTCCAAAAATATTATTTCCTTCTAAAAAGAAACGTGAAGTTCCCCAGCCTGACTCCAGTGCAGCCTGAGCCATAATTATACAAACGGGAGGTGTGATCATATGAGATGGTAAGTCATATATACTTTTCACCTTATATGTTTTCATCATTAATGCAACAAATGCTGTATCATGAGGAATAACTTCATCCATATTGATGATCTCTTCAATTCTATTCTTATCGGTACTAATACGATTTTCAACAAGTAAAACAGATGGTAAAACAATATCTATAAATGCTTTCTTTCGATCTTCAACATTCAACTTCTTAAGATCCGGAATGCTTTTATAAACAATGGGTGCAACCAGACTATCATTAATGGAAATAACATCAGCAAATTCAATTGCATCTATATGGACCGGTTCAAGTTTGATCACCTGATTGCTGTATTTAAAGATGATAAAAACACTCGCAATCAAAATGGAAATTACTATATAATATCTATAGGGTTTAATAACTTGCATAAATGAATTTTACGGGTATTATCCCAGTTAGGTTCTTTTTAGTTTCTTTATTTATTAACAATCATTCAACATAATGAACAAAACCAGCTTTTCGATTTCTGGTCAGGTAGTTTTACTCGCTGAGAGGAAAATAGTTTCATCAACGATTAAGGTCAGCAACGGAATAATCGCTTCTATTGAGGCTGACCCTCACGCTCCAAAGCATTTTATCCTGCCTGGATTTGTAGATGCACATATTCATATTGAAAGCAGTATGCTTATCCCCTCTCAATTTGCTCAACTCGCCGTGAAGCACGGAAGCGTTGCTACAGTTTCCGATCCCCATGAGATTGCAAATGTACTCGGAATTGAGGGAATTAACTTTATGCTGAACGATGCCGAAAAAGTTCCATTCAAATTCTACTTCGGTGCTCCTAGTTGCGTTCCTGCAACTGATTTTGAAACAGCAGGAGCTACTTTAGGTCCCGATGCCATTGAATCACTTTTAAAAAGAAAAGAAATAAGTTATTTAGCCGAAATGATGAATTATCCCGGAGTCTTAAATAAAGATCCCCAGGTAATGGAGAAATTGGCTATTGCAAAAAGATTAAATAAAAAGATCGATGGTCACGCCCCCGGATTAAGGGGAAATGATATCAAAAACTATATCGGACAAGGAATTTCGAGTGATCATGAGTGCACTACATATGAGGAGGCGAAAGAAAAGATCGCTTATGGAATGAAAATTTTAATTCGGGAAGGAAGTGCGGCTAAAAATTTCGATGCCCTGATCGAACTCTTATCCGAATACCCTGAATCCATTATGTTTTGTTCGGATGATAAGCACCCTCATGATCTCATTAAGGGACATATAAACAAGCTTGTAAAGCGATCGCTTGAAAAAGGAATGGATCTATTCGATACTTTAAATGCGGCCATTACCAATCCTATTAAGCATTATGGACTGGAGGTAGGACAATTAAATATTGGTGATCCGGCTGATTTCATCATCGTAAATGATCTCACGAATTTCGATGTACTTGAGACTTATATCAATGGGGAAAAAGTATTTGGAGATCATCGATGCCTTTTCGAAAGTTTTAACAGTGAAACACCAAATAACTTTAATCGGGTTAAAATTAAAAAAGACTTCATCAAGTTGAGCGGTCCAAGCGGCGTTTACAGAGTAATAAAGGTTTTAGACGGGCAATTACTTACGCATAAAACAGAACATCCGTTATTTTGTACTCCTGAAGGAGAGATCATTCCGGATATTGAAGCAGATATATTAAAAATTGTGGTTTTAAGCAGATATGATCAGAGTAAAGCTGCCATTGCACTAATTGAGGGATTTGGATTAAAAAAAGGAGCCATTGCATCATCGGTAGCGCATGACAGTCATAATATCATTGCCGTTGGCTGTAATGACGAAGATCTGACCTCAGCTATAAATTCAATTATAGAAAATAAAGGAGGGATCGCATTAAGTGACGGTAAATTAAATGAATGTATCAGTCTGCCGATTGCCGGATTAATGACGAATATAAGTGGAGAGAAGTTAGCGATCGATTATGAAAGATTACATAATTTGAGTAAATCACTTGGGTCAACACTATACGACCCCTTTATGATGCTCTCTTTCTGTGCTTTACTAGTGATTCCGGAATTAAAATTGAGCGATAAGGGATTATTTGATGGAAATACTTTTAATTTTATCGGCTTATTAAAAAACGACTAAATAATCAAACTCAATTATTATGAATTTTATTACAGATAACCTGGATACGATCAAGCAAATGATCATGACCAATGGTATTAAATTAATTTATGCAGTTAGTGTTTTAATCATTGGTTTATGGATCATTAAAATGATCATGAAAGGACTTAATAGGGTCATGACGAAAAGACATATTGATGCTTCCCTAATTCCTTTTTTAGCTTCAATGGCCAATATACTTCTGAAAGTATTATTAGTCATTACTGTATTAAGTATGCTCGGTATAGAAATGACTTCTTTTATAGCCATTCTAGGAGCTGCAGGACTTGCTGTAGGATTGGCATTATCAGGAACATTGCAGAATTTTGCAGGAGGAGTAATGATATTGATCTTTCGCCCTTTCAATGTTGGAGACTTAATTGATGCACAAGGATATCTAGGAGTTGTTAAAGAGATTCAAATATTCATTACGATCTTAACTACCCCGGATAATAAAACGATCATCATTCCTAATGGACCCTTAGCGAATGGATCTTTAACAAATTTTTCTACTCAGGATACACGAAGAGTCGACTGGACCTTTGGTATTGCTTATGGAGATAAAACGGAAGATGCACAGGCAATTCTTATTGAACTAATGAGCGCTGATGAGCGAATTTTAAAAGATCCTGCTCCCTTTGTAGGTGTATTAGCTTTAGCAGATAGTTCAGTCAATTTAGCCACCCGAGCTTGGGTAAGTCCTGAAAACTATTGGCCGGTCTTCTTTGATATGAACCAAAAAGTATATAATCAATTTAATTCAAAAGGCATTAATATACCATTCCCACAAATGGATGTACATATGCATTCTAATACTAACTAATCAATTAATATAATTTTATAAAATGAAAAAAATTCTACTACTATTAAGCCTTATCATTAGCATAAGTGCTTTCGCTCAAGATGAAGCCGCTGTAGACTCTACAGAAGGTTGGACCTCTAAAGGGACTCTAAGTTTAAATATTTCTCAATCCAGTTTTACAAACTGGGCCGGAGGAGGAGATAATTCACTCGCCGGAAACATACTTTTTGGAGGTATTGCAAATTATAAAATGGGTAAGTCATTATGGGAAAATACCTTACTGACTACTTACGGTTCTATCCGTAAAGCGGGCGATTTCACTAAAACAGATGACCGTATAGAACTAAACTCGAAATATGGATATCAGGCATTTAAAAATCCTAAATTTTTCTTAAGTGCTATCATGAACTTTAAAACACAGTATACCGAAGGTTTTGCTAACGACACCCTGCTTGTTTCATCATTTATGTCACCCGGATATTTGAATTTAGGGCTTGGTATCGACTGGAAAGCTGCCGAATACTTCTCACTTAACTTTGCCCCTATTGATGCTAAAATGATCTTTGTAATGGATCAATTTCTTGCAGATCGTGGGGATTATGGTGTTGACCCTGCTGTGCTTGACACAAATGGTAATGTGCTTACACCCGGGAAAAATATGAAATTCAAATTTGGAGCTTATTTAAGAGCTCAGTTTAATAAAGAGATCTTCAAAAATGTAACTCTATATACTACCTTGGATCTGTTTTCAAACTATCTTGAAAATCCACAAAATATAGATGTAAACTGGGAAGTACTTATTAGTATGAAAATAAATGAGTGGTTAGCTGCAAGTATAAATACCACCCTTATTTATGATGCTGATGTTGTATTTGAACGTACTGATGAGAATGGTATAAGTGAAAGATATGGACCTAGAACACAGTTTAAAGAAGTATTCAATTTGGGACTTACTTTCAACTTTAAATAAAGAATTTTTTCTTCTTTTTAAAGGATGGCAAATTGCCATCCTTTTTTTATACATATATTTAGCTTTCTTACTATGAAGATAGCAATAACAGGTATAAGCGGTCATATTGGAAATACTATTGCCCGTGCATTATTGATCGAAGATTTTTCGATAATTGCCCTTGTCCGTAAAAAAGACAAGCCATCTGTTCAAGATCTTTCTATTGAACTCGTTGAGGGTGATCTATTTAATGATTCTGCCTTGGATCTACTCTGTAAAGAAGCAGATGTTCTTATTCATCTTGCCGGTAAAATATCCATCTATGAAAAGGATGAAAGCGAAGTGCTCAAAACCAACATTGAAGGAGTAAAAAATATAATAGATGCTTGTATTAGAAACGGAGTAAAAAAAGTGATTCATTTCAGTTCTATTCATGCTCATAAACCTGTAGGGTTAAACAAAATTCTTAATGAACACAGCCCTTATGAAGATGACAGATCGATCTTCTACAATTATTCAAAGTCGATAGGAGAACAAACGATGATCAAAGCAAGGGGAAGAGGCTTAGATGTATCCATCATTAACCCGACCGGAGGATTTGGCCCATTTGATTTTCATCCCTCATTATCAGGTAAAATGATCTTGGATATTTACAATGGGAAATTACCTATTATTGTAAAAGGCGGATATGACTGGGTAGATCTGCGAGATATTTCAAATGCCGTTCTTTCTATTATTAAATTGAATGTTGTAAATGAAAAATTTATCTTATCCGGTCATTGGGCTGATCTTAAAACATTTGCAGTTCAAGTTTGTAGTTTTAAGAATAAGCCATATAATGGCTTAGCTCTTCCCTTATGGATATGTAAAATTGGTCTTCCTTTTATTAGTATTTATTCAAGAATTATTAATAGTCCGCCACTCTATACTTCCTCTTCTTTAAAAACAATTGAAGAAGGAAGTAAAAGAATAGAAAACACGCATGCAAAAGAACTTCTTAATTATTCACCAAGACCGTTGAACGAAAGTATCAGGGATACGATCATCTGGTTCAAGCAAAACAATAAAATCTGATATGGATATTTCAACTTTTAAATTTATCGCTTTAGGATGGATCTTATTAGCCATTTTAACTTTTATACTCTTGCAATTTGTTGTTGCCCCTTTTGGTCGACATACGCGAAATGATTGGGGAGCAACGATTTCCAATACTTTAGGATGGATGATCATGGAAAGCGTTTCATTAATTAGCTTTTTATACTTTTTTTTAAGTGGAAGCTTAGATAAATCTATTACGATGTGGGTATTGGCTGCACTTTGGTCGGCTCATTATATTAATCGCTCATTTATTTATCCTTTTCGACAAAAAGACAAGAAGAAAAGGATGCCCATGATCATTATGTTTTTTGCTATTGTATTCAACTCCATGAATGGCTTTTTAAACGGTTATTTTATTGGGAATTTTGGAGATCAATACAGCAATTCCTGGTTATTAAGTATCCCTTTTATTATTGGATTGCTATTGTATATCGGAGGAATGTTTATTAATGACAAATCGGATGCGATTCTTTTATCACTGAGAAAACCGGGAGAAAAAGACTATAAAATACCCCGGGGATTTCTATTCAAATATATTTCCTGTCCGAATCATTTTGGAGAGATCATTGAATGGACCGGCTTCGCAATTTTATCATGGAATGTAGCTTCATTGTCTTTTGCCGTATGGACCTTTGCTAACCTTGCCCCTCGTTCAATGGCTCACCATAAATGGTATAAAGAAAAATTTCAGGACTACCCTAAAAACAGAAAAGCCGTGATCCCACGGCTTCTCTAAAATATTGTTTAAATATTATTATTTTGTCGCTATTGGCTTAACCGGATATGCCTTCATCATTGCGGCAGCAACTTGAGGAATGTTTTTTTCTCTGGCCTTTGGATTTTCATCAATTGTTCCTTTTCCAATAGATTCAAAAATAAGCGCTTTACCTCCATCATCATAGATATCAATAATTAAGGTTCCAACAGTATAATCATAAGTATTATAATTTGTAGTAGACATTCCACCACCCCATCCATAACCGGGACCATAACCATAATAACCTCCATATCCGCCATATCCGCCATATCCACCCATACTAGTAGTTGTAGCAGTTGTTTGTTGTTTTTGTTCTGTAACGATATACAATGTAACTATTAAGTCACCATTACTTTCAACATAGCTCAAACCTCTCTTTGAAAGCTCAGCACCAAAAGCTTTTTCAATTCTTTCCTTATCAAATTGATTTAAGATCTTATCGCTGTTATCAGCCCATCCATAATAAGAAAAACTCTTGAATTTTGTGAAATCAACGGTCTTATCAGAATCTGAAGTGACACTCAATCCTGAACACGAATTCAAAATTAATAAAGCAATTATTGGGATCAGGTAATTCATTTTTATGTATTTCATCGATTATGGGTTTAATTTTATTTTCCAAATATACTTACTATTTTCAAAGATATCATTTTCCAAAACTTAATAAAAAGCTTTTTATATCCGTATCATTCGGGTATAGTTTAATTAATTTTGACGCAATAATAAGAGCCTTTTCATTATTATTATGTGTCTTGTAAAAATAAGCTAATCCATATAAATAATCTTTATTATAAGGGTCTAGTTCAATTGCTTTCAAAAGATTTTTCTCCGTTTTTTCAAAATCATTTTTCTCCTGATAAATAAAAGAAAGGTTATAATAGAAACGTGGGTTAAAAGGATCAATTTCTATTGCTCTCTCAAAATAACTGATCGATTGATCAAATTCTTTGTTTTCGGCTTTTAGCAAGGCCATATAAGAGACTGCTCTCAAATTATCCGGATCATTTGCTAAAGTATAAAGCAGCCATTTTTCAGCAACATCCGCTTGTCCTGATCGACTATATAATATCGCTAATTCAAGCATCGCAGGATAATATCGGTCATCAATCTTTATCGCCTCTTTTAAATGACGAATTGCAATCGATGTTTCCCCTTTATTTGCGTAGTAGATACCTAAATTATGGCGACTCACCGCAAAATCTGCGCTGCGCTCCAGATAATTGAGATATTCTTTTTGCGCCTTTTCAAATTTTATTTGACTCAAAGAATCTGATGCCTGATAATTCATACTCAATAAGTTGATCACGGCAACAGTTCGAATCGCTCTTAATGGATCATTCAAGGCCTTTAGCATCTGATTGCTATTTATAGAAGCATCGCTATTCCTGTAAAATTGAGTCGCCGCAAATCGCAATAGAGGGTCTTCGTTAGTTAAAAAAGCTTCTATTTCTTCCATTCCATCGATACTATAAAGCCTCGAAATATATTCAATCGCTGATGCTTTAACCATTGAAGATTTTGAGGTATCATTAAGATAAGGGAGTATTTTATACATGGCATTTTCATCTCCATATGCGATATCATGGAACAGATCCCCATACTGCTTTTTAGCAAACGAACCGGGATACCACTTTTCTAATATACCGACTGCTTCTACTTGCTTCATTTCTTTATGACAGCCCGTACATGCATCCGGTGAACCCACTCTCATCGAAACATCCGGCCTTGGGATCCTGAAATTATGATCTCTCCTGAAATCAACACCCATATATACTTTACCTGTCATATGGCAGTCCACACACTGCGTTCCGTCACCCTGATCATAAAAGCCATTTTCAGTCATAAACTCACTTTGTCCCTTCCCTGTTTTTTGATGAAAATGATGGCTTTCATTATCATATATTTTAAAATTATGGCATTGCAAGCAAAGTAAATTTCCTTCTTGTTTTGTTTTTAAACTGTGAGGTTCATGGCAATCGCTGCACTTAATATTTCGTGTGTGCATTCTGCTCTGGGTAAAAGAAGTGAAAACATAATCTTCTTCCAGTATTTGACCATCGAAATAATAAGATTCTTCATTGACCAGATTAGGCAAAAATTGATTTAAATAATGTTCTCCATTTGAAGAAAGATCGGATAAAGAACTTCTTCGAGCGTGACAATAAGAACATTGATTAAGCATTTCCTCTGTATTTAAATCAATGCTTTTATGTTCAAAACCCGAAAAATCCCATTTTTCTTTTTCTTCATCTTTTAATTCCGACCAGATAAGGTGTTTAGATGCAGGTCCGTGGCAGGCCTCACAACTTACATTTATTTCGCTCCAGGAAGTAGTATATACTTGCGTATTTAAATCATAATTCTTCTCCAGATTGGTCGAATGACATTCGGCACACATCGCATTCCAATTCTGTCCGTTATTTGTCCAGTATAGCCAATCATGAGAAGGGATCGACATTCCGATATAGATGCTATCTGCTAAATGAAACCACTTTTTTTGCTGAGTATCCCAGGCAATTGGTAAACATTGCAACCTTCCTTTTTCAAAGGGAATTAAATATTGTTGCAAAGGTCTAACCCCAAAGGTATAGGCTACTTCAAAATCTCCCATTTTACCTTCAGGCCCTTCAGTATATACAAAGAATTTCTCCTCTTTCTTATAAAACCGGCTTTCGACTCCTCTGAAATTTACTTTAACATCATTAAAATCGCCGAGAACAGTACTATCAGATGCAATGGCCATCGCATTATCATGATCGGAATTTTTCCAATTATTATAGGCATCTGTATGGCACTCTGAACAGGAATTATTCCCTACAAAAGCAGCGCTCTCTTTTGAAAGACTGTCTGAATAATCGTCTGTAACACCCTGGTTACAAGAAAAAAGAAAACTTGAAAAGAAAGCGATAAAAGAAAAACGAAGAATCTTCATAAAGGGTTCTAAAAAAGTTATGAAGATATAAAATCTACATCAATGATGATGATGATTTTTAACCTCTGTAAAAAGGAGCTCCCCTTTCATATATTTCTCAATAAGCAGATCCGGATTCTGCTCATCGGTTTGCAATGCTTTTATCCCATTCGATTTCATTTTTTGAACAAATCCAAGTCCCATTGAATTACTAATGATCATATCCATATCGTGCAAAGGGTTTTCGGAAAAAGTATATGTACCGTCATGAAAAATGGAATGAAAGGTCATTTCGCTTTCTATTTCAACTAATTCTTTAGAAAGAATTTTATTTTCTTCGATGTTATATACTAAAAAACGTGTGCATCTTCCTGCATGTCCACTTAAACTATGCCCATTTTGAAAACTCAATGCTATTTTCATATATTAAATTTTTACGATTGATTTTATGATTGATGTACCATTACTAAATTCAATTTTCAACATATACTTACCATTTGAATGTGGTAATACTATCTGTGTATTTTTTGTATCAGGCAAAGAATAGGATCTTATTTTCCTTCCGCTCGCATCATACAAATGAATCATACTTATAAATTCTCCTTCAGAAATGATATTCAGCTCATCATTAGTCGGATTTGGATACAAGACTACGGAATGCATTAATTGTTCATCGATCGAATTCATCGAAACAAAAAGTGATTCTTCTTTCATAATAAGCGATTCAATATCTACTTGATTATACATTAACTCAAATGAATCTATTTCATCTGCTTCATTTTCAAATAATTGATCGAGCCATTTTCTTGGAATAGCGATATAATGGACTTTTACATTTACAATCACTCCATCATTAATCGCCCCAAGAGGAACATGATAATAAATATGATCTTTAGCACTTCCTTCTACCCCATCACTTATGTTGAAATTAGGGTCATTAAAGGCGTTTCCGATAATTTGTACCGTATCATAAGATAAATGACCTGTAGTGAACCCTAAAGGAGGAATGCGATTATCTTTTATACCACTGTAGGCGCGGGTAAGTATGGTTGTTAATTCGCCTTCTTCATTCCCCAAAGCATATTCATAAAGCTGAACTTCATCTTCATTGTATATATGATCATAATGGGGTTCAAAGTCATTGTTTTCTTCTCCATTAATTCTGCCTTCTTCGTTAAATCCACCACTATGAAAAAGAGTATCACCATTTGTCGATTGTACAAGGAATTCGATCATCATTTGCCTGGACGGATAACCACTGGGTAGTTTATGACCACTTTTATTCTCCAGTATAACTTCAATTTCCATACTGTCACTATCTATAGAATAAAGTCCGATTTCAAGATCTAAAGCCCGTTGCTGAAGCATATTATTTGTTTCTGCTATCGTAGCCTCAAATTGATCCTCACTTGCTTTAAGATCAAGTTCATCTATATTCTCCTTAAGAAGGCTCAGCATAAATACATTTCCACCAACCAGATCATGTATTGAAAAAGGAGTTCTCGGTCCCAGCCATTGTGGCATAGGAGAAATTTTTATCTCTTCTTCCAAATTTGTCATATGGCAATCGATACATCTTATTTCCTCTACTGAATAATTGGAATTAAGCCACTCATGATAAATTGCCTGTTCAACAAAGGTATTTTCTGTAATTTCTCCGTCTTCATCAATTGTTTCTGTAATTAAGCTATGGCATTTCCCACATGCTTCTGAACTTGAAATGTGACTCCCATACTCAGGAGCAAAGCCAATATTATTGATCATCGGATTTTGAAAAGGGTCGCTATATGGGCCGTATTCAACATGATTTTCATTATAAGTAATATCCGCAGAAAAAGTGACTCCAAAATCAACATCTTCGATCATATGACATGAATTACACGACACACCATCCAATCCCATTGGATCTGCCAGCAGATCACTCATTGTATAAAGATCAAGACCGTTATGGATGGCGTCGAAATGACCATTTGGAGCATGGCAGGCAGTACATAATGTTTCTATTTCTTCACTTAATTCAGGATTCTCTATTCCTTCATGCTTCACTTTGGCTATCCAAAAAGGGTCTTTTGCAGCATTAGCCATGATGGTAGCCCTCCATGCATTTACGGGAGAAACATCGTTTCCAAACTCATCTAAATTTGCTGTACTTGACGGAAATTGATCCGGATCCCCGTGACATAAAACGCAATTACCTGAAGCACTAAAAAGTGAATTGGTATCAAGTGGAAGATCCTGACTATCGAAATAGAAGATTTCCAGAGAATTATGATATTTAAAAGAACTGATCCTAGCCTTATTTTTAAAATTAAATGATAATAAAACGATCGCTAAAAAAATGATTCCAATTCGAGCGATCACGAATTTTTTCGAAAAACTTTTCATCGCCTTTTATTTATATATCTAAAGGTAGTGATTACTCAGTTTTTCAATACAACTTTAGCTACAAAAGCAGAAAAAATTAAATATTAAAATGTTCAACAGCCATATCCGCAATTTCAGACCCTATTGCTAAAGAAGCGGTAGCAGCCGGTGAGGGTGCATTTAAAACATGAATACTATTATTTCGGGAAACTATTCTAAAATCATCCCGCGTATCTCCATCTGGTGATAATAATAAAGCTCTCACCCCTGATCTTCCGGGCTTGAGATCTTTCATTTCAAGACTTGGTATTAATCGTTGCAATGTTTTAAGAAATAACTTTTTAGAAAAAGCCCTTCTGTATTCATTAATTCCAAAACTCATATTATTAAAAAACAGATTCCATGTTCCTTTATAGGATAAAGCATCTATTGTATCTTTCATACTGAAGTCGGTTTTACCGTAACCTTCACGTTTAAAAGTAAAGACTGCATTTGGACCACATTCGATCTCTCCATCCGTCATCCTCGTAAAATGGACTCCTAAAAAAGGAAAATCAGGATTTGGAACAGGATAGATCAGGTTTTTAACTTTATGCTTCGCATGATCATTCAGTTCATAGTAATCTCCCCTAAAACCAACTACTTTTTCTTTTATTTCAACACCATCCTTCAAGGCCATACGATCTGCCTGAAGTCCGGTGCAAAAAATAGTATAACGAGCACGGATCTTTTGTTTTGGGGTGATTAAATTTTGAATTCCATCTTCATGAATAATATCAATGACTTCTTCATTTAAAAAGACCTTTGAATCTTCATTTTTGGAAAGTGCGATCTCGACCATTTTTGCAGTGGCAGATCTAAAATCGATGATTCCGGTTTGCGGTACCCATAATCCGGCGATCGCTTCAACACTTGGTTCGATTTCTTTTAACTGAGCTCCCGTTATTTTTTCGATCCCCGAGAGTTTATTCTCTTTTCCGATCTCAAATATTTTATCCATAAAAGGAAGTTCATCCGCACTTGCAGCAGCTACTACTTTCCCGCAAACATCATGGTCGATATGGTGTTCTTTTGCAAAAGCTACCAGTTCTTCCCTGCCCTGAATACAATTTTTTGCCTTTAAAGAACCCGGTTTATAATACAATCCGGAATGTAAAACTCCGGAATTATGACCTGTTTGATGATCTGCCAGAATTTCTTCTTTCTCGATCAATACAATTTTATAATGAGGATAGCGTCGTTGTAATTGATAAAAAGTGGCTGCTCCTACAATACCACCGCCAATAATACCTATATCGTAAACCATGAAAAAAAACTTGCCCCGAAGGTAATAAATGTTGTTATGTGACAGTAGAAATATGCTTCAAATTATTTTTATTATTCATTTTAAAACTAAACTTGGATTTATGAAAGTAAATAATTTCTTTTGTGCATAATATAAAAGCTAATTATGAAAGAAAAACTATTGATTGGAGCAGTTGTAGTAATCGGGTTACTTACCGTTTTTAACACTTATTCTATTCTAAGTAATGATTCGGGAGCAGCCTCTAAAAGTAAAGTTGCAGCTAACCGTTTTGAAAAAACGAATGATAATTCGTCTCAAAAATCGAATGCTAATCAAGAAAGTCCGAATTTTGATCCTATAAACGATCAGGAAAAGAATAAACCGGCCGGACCTAAAACGAGTATTTCATTTGCGAAAATGGAGCATGATTTTGGTAATATCGCTCAAGGATCAACCAATGAATACGTATTTAAATTCACAAATACAGGTAAAGAACCGTTGTT
>Ga0316188_10000191_pt1 | contig 22764 bp, 21 predicted proteins | sample Phiworburrow1_MG_FD_204933 | JGI IMG/M metagenome (GOLD analysis project Ga0316188, IMG submission 204933) | Coastal sediment microbial communities from Maine, United States - Phippsburg worm burrow 1 | ecosystem: Environmental > Aquatic > Marine > Coastal > Sediment | place: USA: Maine... | reverse complement strand
AGGTGCAACAGCAGCTGGGCGACGGCGTGGTGCGCACCATCGCGCTGGGCTCGTCCGACGGGCTGCGGCGCGGTCTGATGGTGTCGAACACCGGCGCGCCGATCTCGGTGCCGGTGGGCCGCGCTACGCTCGGCCGCATCATGGACGTGCTGGGCAACCCGATCGACGAGCGCGGCCCGGTGGGCCAGGAACTGACGGCGTCGATCCACCGCAAGCCGCCGGCCTATGACGAACTGAGCCCGTCGCAGGACCTGCTCGAAACCGGTATCAAGGTGATCGACCTGGTCTGCCCCTTCGCCAAGGGCGGCAAGGTGGGTCTGTTCGGCGGTGCCGGCGTCGGCAAGACCGTGAACATGATGGAGCTGATCAACAACATCGCCAAGGCGCACAGCGGCCTGTCGGTGTTTGCTGGCGTGGGCGAGCGCACTCGCGAGGGCAACGACTTCTATCACGAGATGTCGGATTCGGGCGTCGTCAACCTGGAGAACCTGGCCGAATCGAAGGTGGCCATGGTCTACGGGCAGATGAACGAGCCGCCGGGCAACCGCCTGCGCGTTGCGCTGACCGGGCTGACTATCGCCGAATCCTTCCGCGACGAAGGCAAGGACGTGCTGTTCTTCGTCGACAACATCTACCGCTACACGCTGGCTGGCACCGAGGTGTCAGCACTGCTGGGCCGCATGCCTTCTGCCGTGGGCTACCAGCCCACGCTGGCCGAAGAGATGGGCCGTCTGCAAGAGCGCATCACCTCGACCAAGGTGGGTTCGATCACCTCGATCCAGGCGGTGTACGTGCCCGCCGACGACCTGACCGACCCATCGCCTGCGACCACCTTCGCCCACTTGGACTCCACCGTGGTGCTGTCGCGCGACATTGCCTCGCTGGGCATTTACCCAGCCGTGGATCCGCTGGATTCAACCAGCCGCCAGCTCGACCCGAACGTCGTCGGCGAGGAGCACTACACCGTCGCCCGCGCGGTGCAGGGCACGCTGCAGCGCTACAAGGAGCTGCGCGACATCATTGCCATCCTGGGCATGGACGAACTCGCGCCCGAAGACAAACTCGCCGTGTCGCGCGCGCGCAAGATCCAGCGTTTCCTGAGCCAGCCCTTTCACGTCGCCGAGGTCTTCACCGGCACGGCCGGCAAGTACGTGCCGCTGAAGGAAACCATCCGCGGCTTCAAGATGATCGTCAACGGCGAGTGCGACGCGCTGCCCGAGCAGGCCTTTTACATGGTCGGCGGCATCGACGAAGCGATCGCCAAGGCGAAGACGATTCAATAAGGAAACGCCCATGGCCACGCTGCAAGTCGATGTCGTGTCCGCCGAGGAGAGCATCTTCTCTGGCGCGGCAAAGTTCGTGGCGCTGCCCGGCGAGATGGGCGAGCTGGGCATCTACCCGCGCCACACCCCGCTGATCACGCGCATCAAGCCTGGCGCGGTGCGCATCATCCGTGCCGACAACGACGAGGAAGAGTTCGTGTTCGTCGCCGGCGGCATCCTCGAGGTGCAGCCCGGGACAGTGACGGTGCTGGCCGACACGGCTATCCGCGGCCACGACCTCGACGAAGCCAAGGCGGTGGAAGCGCGCAAGCAGGCCGAGGAATCGATGAAGAATGCCAAGAGCGACATCGACTTCGCCAAGGCGCAGGGCGAGTTCGCCGCTATGGCCGCGCAGATCGCCGCGCTGCGCAAGTTCCGCAAGAAGTAGCCGGCGCGCAACGGCAGCCACAGGCCCGCGCGGTGATCGCCGCGCGGGCCTGTTGTCTTTGGTTCGCGCTGCCCTCACACTGCCACGCATCCAGGCGCGAAGGGAAGCCCATGTCGAAGAAGAAGAGCGGCCGCCCGATCGGCAAGTCCGACTACAACGCCGAGCTGGAGCAGTTGCAGGTGGAGTTGAACCAGGTCGCGCGCTGGTTGCAGCAAACCGGCAAGCGGCTGCTGGTGCTAATTGAAGGGCGCGACACGGCGGGCAAGGGCGGCGTCATCTCTGCGGTGGCCGATGCGCTGCCGCCGCGCGTGTGCAAGACCGTGGCGCTGAGCAAGCCCAGCGAACGCGAGAGCACGCAGTGGTATTTCCAGCGCTACGTGCCCTACCTTCCGTCTGCGGGCGAGATTGTGTTGTTCGACCGCAGTTGGTACAACCGCGCTGGCGTGGAGGCGGTAATGGGCTACTGCACACCGGCACAGACGGCACTGTTCCTACGCCAGGTGCCGGTGTTCGAGAAATTGCTGGTCGACGACGGCATCCTGCTCCTCAAGTACTGGCTGACCGTGGATCAGGCGCTGCAGGAAGAGCGCTTCGCCGAGCGGCTGACCGATCCGCTCAAGCGCTGGAAGCTGTCGCCGGTGGACCTGCAGGCACGCGACAAGTATGAGGCCTACGGCAAGGCACGCGATCGCATGCTGAAGGTCACCCACAAACCCTACGCGCCCTGGACGCTGGTGAACTTCAACGACCAACGACGCGGCCGGCTGACGCTGGTCCGCCATCTGCTCGACCAGTTGCCCGACACCGCGCTGCCCGAGGCGCAGATCGAATTCCCGATGCTCAGCCCGCCGCTCAAGCGCGAGCATTTCACCGGGCCGCTCAAGCCGATCAAGAGCTTCTAAATCGGCCGGAGTGCCTCAGCGCACGTACGGCCGATCGGGCAACTCATTGGGGTTGGCCGCGCCCGGCTGCAGCGCAAAGTGCTGGCACAGCAGGTCGTGCACGGCATCGATGGCCTGGCCCAGGCCCTCTTCGAAGCGGCCGGCCGTGAAGGCCGCCGACATTCCCTGCGCCAGCTGCTGCCAGTGCTCGCGCGGCACATGCCGACTCAGGCCGCGGTCGGCCACGATCTCGATCGATCGTTCGGCCAGCAGCAGGTAGATCAGCACGCCGTTGTTGTCCGCGGTGTCCCACACGCGCAGCTTGCCGAACATCGCCAGCGCTCGCTCGCGCGGCGCGGCGTCGCGCCATAGGTATGACAGCGGCAGACCGGCCTCAACACACACTCGGATTTCACCGCTGTGGCCCCGCTCGCTGGCCGCCACGCGTGCACCGATCCGGTCGAGCGCGGCGGGGCCCAGCACACGGAGCACGTCCGACTCGTCATGCCAGCGGTGCTTGAGGATGCGCGCCCAGCGATTCATCTACCAGTCCCCCGAGGCGCCGCCACCGCCGAAGTCGCCCCCGCCGCCGGAGCCGAAGCCGCCGGAGCCGCCTCCGAAACCCCCGCCGCCGAAGCCACCGCTGCCACCGCCCCAAATGATCGGGCCACCGCGCCCGGAGCGGCCCAGCCCGCGCTGCAACGCGCCGATGCCGAGCACGCCCACCACCAGCAGCGTCAGCAGCGCGACCACGCCGCCGAGCAGCAGGCTGGCGCTCATCACCCAGGCGGCGGCACCTGCGCCGCCCGCGGTGAGCAGCGAGCCGAGCTTGCGCCCAAGCACCTTGCTGAGGATGCCGCCGATCACCGGCACCGCGATGAAGAAGAACATCAGTAGTTCCTGCCACGACCCGGCATCCGGGCCCTTGGATTCGCGCGGCTGCGGCAGCGGCAGGCCCTCGCCCTTGATGCGCGCCATCAGCGCTTCGAGGCCGGCATTCAGCCCGCCCGCAAAGTCGCCGACCTTGAAGTTCGGCGCGATCGCGCGGTCGATGATCAAGCGCGCCGCCAGGTCGGGCACCGCGCCTTCCAGCGCCTTGGCGACCTCGATGCGTACACGTCGGTCGTTCTTGGCCACCACCACCAGCAGCCCATCGCCGACCTGGCGGCGGCCGATCTTCCAGGTGTCGGCCACACGCTGGGCGTAGGCGGCGATGTCCTCCGGCGCCGTGCTCGGCACCAGCAGCACCACGATCTGCGTGCCGGCCGATTGCTCGAACGCCGCCAGCTTCGCGTCCAGCGCGCCGCGCTGCGATGCATCGAGCGTTCCGGTCTGGTCGATGACGCGCGCCGTCAGCGCCGGCACCGGCAGCACGTCCTGCGCACAGACAGGCAAGCATGCCGCCAGCAGCCAGGTGGCGAGCAGCAGCCGCAGCGTTGCCATCGGCGGCCCTTTACGTCAGGCTCGGGTCACTTCGATGGGGCGGGGGCCGCAGGCGCGGCCTTGTCAAAGTTGACGGCGGGCGGCGCGCTGATCGCGGCCTCGTTCTGCACCGTGAAGTTCGGCTTGACCGGGTAGCTGAAGATCATCGCCGTCAGGTTGGTCGGGAAACTGCGAGCCAGAACGTTGAAGTCGTTCACCGACTTGATGTAGCGGTTGCGCGCTACGGTGATGCGGTTCTCGGTGCCTTCGAGTTGCACGCGCAGATCCTGGAAGGCGGCATTGGCCTTGAGCTCCGGATAGCGCTCGACCGTCACCATCAGGCGGCTCAAAGCGCTGCTCAGCTCACCCTGCGCCGCCTGGAACTTCTGGAACGCCTCGGGGTTGTTGATCAGTTCCGGCGTGGCCTGGATGCTGGTGGCCTTGGCACGTGCCTCGATCACCTTGGTCAGCGTCTCCTGCTCGAAGTTGGCCTCGCCCTTGACGGTGCTGACGATGTTCGGGATCAGGTCGGCGCGACGCTGGTACTGGTTCAGCACCTCGGCCCACGACGCCTTGACCTGTTCGTCCAGGCGCTGGAAGTCGTTGTAGCCACAGCCCGACAGGACCAGTGTGGCGAGCAGCGCGCCCAACAGCGCGCCGCGTCGAAGCATGTTCATGGGGCCTCCTCGTCTCTTTGGAAGGCTGGATACTAGCGCGGGTGCCGTGCTCGCTGGCGCCACGTACAGTGCGGTCCATGGATACGCTCATGCACGCGTTGCGCGGCGCCAACTCCACCACCGCGCGCCGGTCAGCGCGCGCCGAGGTGCTGCTGGTGCTCGGCGGCGGCGGCGTGCTGGGAGCGGCGCTGCTGGCCCGCGCGTTGGCCTGCGGGCGATTCGCGCGCGTGCAGGCGGCCGTGGACAAGCCGCTGGCGTCGGCGCTGCGGGGCTTCGAGCCACTGCCGGCCGCACGGCTCGGCGCCCGCCTGCAGGCCGACACCGCGGTCATCGTCTTCGAGCGTGCCTGGCGCAGCAATGGCCGCGACGAGGCCTTCCTGCAGCCGCAGCCGGCGCAGCTGGCGGCGCTGGCCGGGCAGTTGCGTGCCGGCGGAGTGCGCCGTCTGCTGGTGGTGGTGCCACATGCACCGGCGCTGCTGCCGCAGGCGCTGAAGCAGGGGTTCGCATCGATCGACGAGGCCCGCGTGGCAGCGATGGGCTTCGAGCAGTTGTTGTTCGTGCGCAGCGCGCAGTCCACTGCGACGGTAGCTGTCGCCCTGTGGAGCCAGCGGCTCGCGGCTGCATGGTGGTCGCAGCTGGCCTGGATGGTGCCCCAGTCCGAGCAACCGGTGCGCGCGCTGCGCATGGCCGAACTGGCGGTGGAGCTGGCCTGGCGCCTGGCCGATGCGCCGTCCGCGACGCGGGTGCTGAGCCCCGAGCTGCTGCGCCAGGCCGCGCAGTCCGAGGACGGCGGTGCACTGCTGTCCGCCTGGCTCGAAGGCGCGCCGCTGCCGCCCGCGACCGCGCCGGCGCAGCGCTGGTGATCGCCCGGTGGCCTGGCGCTGCCACGGCCCTGGGCGCGGAGATAATCCGCCGATGAGCGCACCCTTGCTGAACGACACCTTTCTTCGCGCCTGCCTGCGCCAGCCGACGGAGCACACGCCGATGTGGCTCATGCGCCAGGCCGGCCGATACCTGCCCGAGTACCGCGCGACGCGCGCGCGCGCCGGCAGCTTCATGGGCCTGGCGACGAACCCGCAGTACGCCACCGAGGTGACGCTGCAGCCGCTGGAGCGTTATGCGCTGGACGCAGCGATCCTCTTTTCCGACATCCTCACAGTGCCCGACGCGATGGGCCTGGGCCTGAGCTTCGCCGAGGGCGAAGGCCCGCGCTTCGCACACCCGCTGCGCGATGAGGCCGACGTGGCCCGCCTGGCCGTGCCCGACATGGACAAGCTTCGCTACGTCTTCGACGCGGTGGCGTCGATCCGCAAGGCGCTGGCCGGGCGCGTGCCGCTGATCGGCTTCTCGGGCAGCCCGTGGACGCTGGCGTGCTACATGGTCGAAGGTCGCGGTTCCGACGACTACCGCCTGGTCAAGACGCTGATGTATTCGCGCCCCGACCTGATGCATCGCATCCTGGACATCAACGCGCAGTCGGTGGCGGCCTACCTGAATGCCCAGATCGACGCCGGCGCCCAGGCGGTGATGGTTTTCGACTCCTGGGGCGGCGTGCTGGCCGACGGCATGTTCCAGCGTTTCAGCCTTCACTACACGCAGCAGGTGGTGGCCGAGCTGCAGCGCGAAAGCGACGGCCGGCGCGTGCCGGTCATCGTCTTCACCAAGGGCGGTGGACCCTGGCTGGAGCAGATCGCCGGTATCGGCGCGGACGTGGTCGGGCTGGACTGGACCGTCAACCTCGGTGCAGCGCGTGGCGCGGTGGGCGATCGGGTGGCGCTGCAGGGCAATCTCGACCCGAACGTGCTGTTCGCGCCACCCGAGGTGGTGCAGCAGCAGGCCATCGCCGTGCTCGACAGTTTCGGCGCACCGCAGCGCGCCGACGGCCGCTGGGATGGGCATGTCTTCAACCTCGGCCATGGCATCAGCCAACACACGCCGCCCGACCATGTGTCGGCGCTGGTCGAGGCGGTGCAGCGGCATTCACGCACCCAGCGGCAGGGCTGAGTGACCTCGCGCGGGCCGGCCGCGAAATCGGCGGCCCTTGTTGCCGCCGGATGCCGGTAAGTGAGCGCTCAGGCATTGACTTATCCCCAAATATCATGCTGCGCTGCAATGCCGGGGAAGCCACTCGCGCGGCGTCGCGGGCTTTCCCCGTGTAGCGCTAAGTCCTTGATTTTGCTCAGATGGTCGGCCTGCCGAGAAATTGAGCAGGGTAGGCGTGGCCACGGAAAATCAAGGCCTTGCGCGCGGGCCCGGGCAGTTGCCCACAAAGTTATTCACAGGATTTGTGGATAGGGGCAAAAGCGCTTTCCAATCATTGACTTAGCCGCTTTGTCTCAAATGAATCCGAGCTTTCATCCGCAACTCAGCATGTCTGCTCCATGAGTGCGCCGTGCCGCTCCCCAGCGCTCATCCCGCAGCGCGCAGCGCGAAGGGGCGCCGGGTGAGCGCAGCGGGCAAAGTGCCGGTGGTGGTGGACGCACCGCAACACGCCGGGATGAGCGCCACTCTGGACTATTCGTGCGAGCTATCGCTGGCGCCGGGCACGCTCGTGACGGTGCCGCTGGGGCGGCGCGTGGTGCCCGGCATCGTCTGGTCGCGGCGCCTGGGCGAGACAGCGAGCGAGGCGCAAATGCGCCCGGTGCAGCAGGTGCTGCACAGCCTGCCGCCGCTGGGCGCTGCATGGCTGCAACTGGTGTCCTTCTGCGCCGGCTACTACCAGCGCAGCATCGGCGAGGTGGCGTTGTCGGTGCTGCCGCCGGAGTTGCGCAAACTCGACGACGAGCGGCTGGCCCGGCGGCTGGCCCGCCTCGTGCCGAAGCGGCCGGGTGGCGCAGGCGAGGGCGAAACCGCCGAGCCGCCGCTGCCGGCCCTCACCGACGAGCAGTCGGCCGCGCTCGCCCAGCTGGCGGCCCCGGCTGGCGAGCCGGCCGCAGCGACACTGCTGCAGGGCGTGACCGGCAGTGGCAAGACCGAGGTCTACCTGCGACGCGCCGCGGATGCGCTGGCCGCCGGGCGGCAGGTGCTGGTGCTGGTGCCCGAGATCAACCTCACGCCGCAACTGCAGGAGCGCTTCGCCGAGCGTTTCGCCGGCCGGCACATGGTGACGCTGCACAGCGCGCTGACGCCAGCGCAGCGCCTGCGCCACTGGCTGCTGGCGCATCTGGGGCAGGCTGAGCTGGTGCTGGGCACGCGCCTGGCGGTGTTCGCGTCCTTGCCGCGCCTGGGCCTGATCGTCGTCGACGAGGAGCACGACCCGTCGTTCAAGCAGCAAGAAGGTGCGCGTTACTCGGCGCGCGACCTCGCGGTCTACCGCGGCCGACTCGAGAATGTGCCGGTGATCCTGGGTTCGGCCACGCCGTCGCTAGAGAGCTGGGCGCATGCCGAACAAGGGCGCTACCGCCGGCTGCGCCTGGCCCGGCGCATCGGTGGCGGCGCCTTGCCCGTCGTGCGGTCGATCGACATGAACGCGGTGCCGCTTCACGCCGACCGCACGCCGCAGGCGCTGGCGCCGGCACTTCGCCAGGCGATCGAGCAGCGCATCGAACGCGGCGAGCAGAGCCTGCTGTTTCTTAACCGGCGCGGTTATGCACCGGTGCTGTTCTGCGGCGCCTGCGGCTGGAAGAGCGCTTGCCCGCATTGCAGCGCCTGGCGCGTCTTCCACAAGGCCGACCGAAGCTTGCGCTGCCATCACTGCGGGTTCAGCGAGCGCGTGCCGCGCGCCTGCCCCGAGTGCGGCAATCTCGACATCTCGCCGATCGGCCGCGGCACCGAGCGATTACAGGAGCAGATCGCCGCGCTGCTGCCGCACGCGCGCGTGGCGCGCATCGACGCCGACAGCACGCGCATCAAAGGTGCGCTGCAGGCGCAGCTGTCAGCCGTGCACGCCGGCGAGGTGGACGTGCTGGTGGGCACGCAGATGATCGCCAAGGGCCACGACTTCCGAGGCATCACACTGGTGGCCGCGATCAACCCCGACGCCGCGCTGTTTGCCAGTGACTTCCGCGCCGCCGAGCGGCTGTTCGCGCTGCTGATGCAGGCGGCCGGACGTGCCGGGCGCGATGCCGCGCAGGCCGAGCGCAGCGAAATGTGGATCCAGACCTGGCACCCGCGCCACCCTTTGTACGCGGCGCTGCGCGCCCACGACTTCGATGCCTTCGCGCGGGGCCAGCTCGAGGAGCGCCGTGCGGCCGGGTTGCCGCCCTTCAGCCACCTGGCGCTGCTGCGTGCTGAGGCGCGCAGCGCGGAGGCGGCCAGCGCCTTCCTGGCCGAAGCCGCCGCGCTGGCCACCGGCCTGCCGGGCGGCGACGCGGTGCGCATCTATCCCCCGGTGCCGCCGCCAGTGTCGCGCGTGGCCGATGTCGAGCGCGTGCAGATGCTGGTCGAGTCAGACTCACGCATCGCGCTGCAGCGACTGCTCGCGCAGTGGTCACCGCAATTGCACGCGCTACGCGCTACGCAACGCGCCGTGCTGCGCTGGGCGGTGGACGTGGATCCGCTCGCCATCTGAAGACGACCCTGCACCCCGCGCAGATTGTGGCTGCGGGTCGCGGTGTCGGGTCAAGGCCCGAGCCACGAATCATGGCGCGGATTGAGTGGGCTCAATTCGTTCTGGCCCTGCTGTGAAACAGTGGAATCGATTTAACGAGGCCTGTCCAATTTGAAAGGGGTCTGACCATGTTGGGACGTTTATCAACTCAGTCGAAGCGCTTTTCGACGTGGAGCGTCATCGCCACGATCACGCTCGGCCTGCTGTCTGCCTGCGGCGGCAGTAGTGATCCACCGGCCGTGCCGACACAGCTCATCGCTGTTGGTGGGGATGCGCAGGTGTCGCTGGGCTGGTTGCCGTCATCGGGTGCCAGCAAGTACAACCTTTACTGGTCCGAAAGTGCGGGTGTGACCAAGTCGTCCGGCACCAGTATCGCAGACGTTAGCTCACCCTACGTTCAAACGGGCTTGGTCAACGGATTGACCTACTACTACGTGGTCACTGCCGTCAACGGTGACGGGGAGAGCGCGCCCTCGGCAGAAGCTTCGGCCACGCTGGTGCCGAATGCGCCAGTGGCGGTTACGGCCGTCGCCGGCGCGACCGACGTGACGGTGAGCTGGGATACCACCGTCGGAGCCACGTCGTACAACGTGTATTGGTCAGAAAAACCTGGCGTGACGGCGGCCACCGGCATCAAGGTGCCCGTTGAGAAGTCGCCGTTCGTGCACGCGGACCGGGACAGTGGGGTAACGTACTACTACGTCGTCACGGCTGTGAACGCGGGCGGTGAAAGTGCACTTTCAGCCGAGGCGTCCGCGTCGCTGGCACCGGCAGCGCCGACATCGGTTTCCGCCGTGTCGGGCAACACCCAGGTGACCGTCGACTGGGACGACGATGTCTTCGGAGCATCCTCGTACAACCTGTACTGGTTAACTACGAATGACGTGACGCAGGCCAACGGCAACAAGGTGGAGGGTGTCACGGCACCGTTCGTGCATACCGGATTGACCAACGGAACGACCTACTACTACGTGGTCACGGCCGTCGGCGCGGGTGGCCAGGGTGTCGATTCGGCAAAGGTTTCAGCCGTACCACAGGTTCCGCTGCCGACCGCTCCGCAGGCTGTATCGGCCATCGCGACGCCGGAGACGACCAAGTCGGTGACGCTTTCGTGGTCACCGCCCAGCGATCCGACTTTCGTGACGTCGTACACCGTGTACCGCAGCACGACGCCGGGCATCGTCCTTCCCAACCCTCTGCTGACGCAGAAGCTGAACGCAGTGTCGCCTTACATCGACATCGTGCCAGCGGGTCAGACGACCTACTATTACGTCGTGACGGCGAGTACGGCAGGCGGCGAAGGGCCGGCATCGGCTGAAGTCTCGGCCACGCCGAAGGGGCCGCCCACTGGCGGTGGCAGCGGTGAAACCGGGTTTGGCAACAACCTGTCCGTGCCACTGGTGTTTGCCGACGGCGTGGGCATCCTGGGTGGCGTGATCACCGGGACCGACTACAAGGATCTGGCGACCGGCCTGAGGCCCACGGCGAGCGACACGACCGACCCGTTCCCGTACCTCAACCCGGCCGACATCGCGTCGCTGGGCGGGGTGGATTACTACGAGCAACAAAGCTCGAGCACCTGGCAGGCCAGCTGGGTCAACAATGCCCTCGCGGGCGCGCAGAAGGTCGAGGTCGATTGGGGCGACAACCTCAGCAGCGCGTCGCTGTCGTCGAACCAGGTGATCCGTGTCGAAACCGTGTTGCGGCAGTACAAGGGTCTTCCAGTGGACGGTACTTCGTGGCCCACCACCGAGAGCATGGTCGGCTATCCGATGCAGTTGCTGTATGGCCAGGGCAAGGCCGAGATGCAAGGCACGACGGGCACGGCGGCCGATGCCACCGAACGGCGGGTCTTTGCGGCCACGGCACGGCTGACGATCGAGAAGCTGGATGGCTCCGGCAACGTGGTGCCGAGTGGAGCGTGTGGGTTCAACGGTTCCATCGCCGACGGTCTGGCCATGGCGGACGGTTCTCAGGTGCCGAAGTACTCTTCGGAAGTGAACGTGGGGGGTAGCCTGACCTACGGGTTCAACTGGCGCCTGAACAAGTGCACGGGCCTTGGCGACAGGACCGGGAACTGGCGCCTCACGTTCTCGCTTGACCCGTCGGCGAAGATCGGTGACGTGACCTACCTCAACAACACGGTAATGTACGGTCTGCATCCGTCGCAGGCAGGCAGCACGGCGACGCTGAGTGCGGATGGCAAGAGTACCTCGATCATCGTTAACGTGAAGTAGGGCTGACGCCCTTCACCCAGCAAACGCCCGGCACTTCGTCGGGCGTCTTTCTTGCGGCATTCGATGATCGCCGTGGCAGGCCGATCCGCGGCACGATCGGTCGCCGTGAATCCGAACCTGCGGCCCGCGTTGCACCGTGCGGCAAGGGAACTGGGTACCCACTGGGCCTGGAGGGATTGGCCACGGCGCGGGCATGATTTGGCCGGGATTGCAGCCTGGTGCAAACCATGCAGTGCTGCCGCTGGACCGTGCGCATGGAGATGCCGGCAGTGTGTGCGTGTCGCCGCGCTGGGCTCCGGAAGCTGGAATGCCAATGCAGCCTTGCGCCTCGATCCGTCCAGACGCACCAGAAGCTACGCCCCGCGGGCGGCCGTGTCCCGGTTCGAGCGCTTGCATACACTTCCACTTTGCTGCCTCAATGTCGGTGACGGGTGCGGGCAGCACTTCCATTGGTCTGGAGGCGAAGGCGACCCCGGAGGGCGTTCGGCATGGGCACCCCCGACATGCGGAGTGTCGGTGCGCAAGTCCACTTCAGGGCCCTGTCAGCGGGCAGCTGCAGCGTTGGCGAGCCCACGGACCGCAGCACAAGCCTCATACTAATTTGCGTTCATAGATATAGATGTAAACCACGCGAACGAGGTCATTGATCGGGTCCGAGCGTGGCCGGCTTCGAGAGCGACGAGGCCGGTGGTGAGAGCCAATTCGACGGCGTCAAGATTGGCGAACTCATGGTCGGCGAAGCAGTCTTCGCGCAGCGACTCCCAGAGGCGCTCGGCCGGGTTCAGTTCCGGGCTGTAGGGCGGCAGGAAGATCAGCCGCATGTTGTGCGGCACGGTCAACTCGCCGAGGATATGCCACCCGGCTTGATCCATGGCCATGACGATGAATTCCTCGCAGTGACGCTGCGCCACCTCGGCCAGGAATAGCGACATCGTCTCGGCGTTCACCCAGGGCTTCACCCAGGGCAACACCGGGTCAGTCCATCACGCCATCGTGGGGGCTGACCGCACTGCAGGCATAGATGCACTTGCGCTCCATCCGTGCGCCGACCACGGGGCGCGGGCCGCGAGGCGACCAGCAGCGGCGAGGCGTGCCCAGCAGGCCGAAGCGGTCTTCGTCCTGGAACATCAGCCGCACCTGACGACCGAGATCAGCGCCGGCGCGAGACCTCTTGGCGTGCCGCGCGGTGAAGTTCTTTTAAACGCGCCCTGCGCCGCCACGTCTGCGTTGGCGTGCCTGGGGTGCCTGGGGCGCGGGACGACCTTGCGCCAGCCATGCCGATCCAGCATTCGGTAGATCGTTGACGGCGCCACTGCCTTGCCCGAGCGCTCCTGGTAGGCCTGCTGGATATCGGCGACGGTGAGCATGCCGCCGGCCTGGGCTCGCTGCACGAATGGCGCCAGGAACTCCTTCTCCTGCTCGGGGCTGAGGTACTGATGGTGTCTGCCGCCACGGCCGCGCAGATCGAAGATGGCGTCACCTTCCTTGGCCCAGCGTGAGTGCAGGACGTGCACCGTGGCCGTGGACCAACCCAACAGCTGGGCGATCTGCGCGGCCGAACTGCCCAGCGTCGCGCGGATCAGCACGCACTGAATGCGCTGGTACTCGGCGTGGCTACCGGCTCGCTTGAGCCGCTCCGCCAACCGGGCAACGGTTGGCTTGTCACCCACGATCAGATTCTTCATCCACGACTCCATGATGCTCGCAGATCGCAATGATATCTAATCTATTGAACGCAAACTGGCATTAGGAAATCGTCCCTGCGGAGGCCTTGCCTCCGGGCTCACAGCAGGCCGCGGAGGCCTCACAGTCACGCGGCCTCGAAAGCCTTCGTGCTCGGACCGATTCGCCTGGAGCGACCCGTTGATCGTTATCGGGCAACGCGCCTGAGTGCCAGGCCCAGCAGGCCCAGACCCGCCAGCATCGGCAGTACCGGGTCCAGCGGGCCGCCGGCGCCTGCCGTGCTGCACCCTCCGCCGTCGTGGGGCTGCGGCGCCGGTTCGGGCTCCGGCTCAGGTGGCGCAACAGGCGCCGTCACGTTGACCGCGACCTCGACCGCGTTGTCGGACGCATCGGCATCCAGCCCATCGCTGCTGGCGCTGGCTGGCACGCTGTAGAAGCCTTCGACCGCGCTGCTCACTGTCATGGAGACGGTGCGGCCACGGTTTGCCGGGATCTCGGCGATGCTGCAACTGAATGCCTGTCCGATGATGGCGCAGTTGGGTGGGTCGCTGATACCGACGGGCGTCAGCCCGTCCGGCAACGATCCTGTGACCGTGACCGCCGCTGCGTCACCCATGCCCTGGTTCAGCAGGCTCAGCGTCAAGCTGCGCTGGCTGCCCACCGGAAACGATGCGCCTGTGGCCGTCAGCCTCAGGTCGGGCAGTTGCACGGCCGTAGCCACCGCCATCGTGGCATCCTTCGTGTCCGGATTGCCGATCGTCTGCTCGGCCATCCACATCACTATCGACGACGACCCATCGGGCAGCGGGCGCAACTGCGATTCGGACTGGCCTGCGGGCGCCGGTGACACCGGCACGAAGGGTTCATAACTCGCGCCCTGGTCGGTGCTGCGCGACACATACACGCGGCCACTGCGCGCATCGAGCGTGTTGGTTTCGGTCGCGTACGCGACATAGAAAACATTCGTGTCCTGCGCGTCCCCTACATCCGGCGTTCCGGTCAGCGGGTTCACGATCGTTCCAGGTGTCGGCACCGTGCGGGGTTCGACCACGGTCATAGCGGGCGAGTCGATGCGCGACAGGTTCATCGCTGCGCTCCAGCTGCCCTGCCGTCCATCCTGCGTGGAACGCATGACGAAGAGGTTGTAGTTCGTGGTCGGATTGGCGGTCTTGTCGGGGTCCGCTGCATCCATGTCCGGCGTCTGGTCGTAGGCAAGGACGATCACGCTGCCGCGCACGATCGCCCTGTGGGCGTTGGCGTTGCCGCCCGATGCCGCCACGTTCGTCATGTTCTGCGGGCTGTCCGCCAGGATGTCGCTGGCGCGGTAACCATTGGATCCCGGGCGCGCGACTGCGTCAACCAGTCCGCGGCGCACGACGATGTCCGCCGGCGCCGCCGACAGCCCGGCCGGCGACTCGCGCCACAGCACGACCGTGCGCAGCTTCGACCCGCCGGCCGCGTTGGCGCCTTGCAGGATGAAGCGAACTCGCCGTGCGTTCTTGGTCACATCACTGATGACGGTCCCTGCTGAGTTGGCGTCATGGTTTGAATACGCGAACGAGTGGTAGACGATGCACTTGCCGCTGCTCCCGCCAGGGCAGGCCGTCTCTTCGTACGCCACGGACGCGGTCGACCCGCTGAGTTGCAGGTTCGGGCGCGAGGCACCGGGCTGCCCGGTGCCCAGGGCGTTGTTGTTGCTGAGCTGCGCGACGTTGGCGCGCAGCGTCGCGCCGTTCGGGGCCGCCGCATGCGCGTACCAGATGTTGGTGCCGCCGGTGGCATGCGCACCCATGCCGCCATCTCCCCGTCCCTCGGCCTCGCCAGGCTGCAAGCCGGCGGGGTCCTCCTGCCATGCGAGCGCGAACGCGTCGCCAGTGCTGTTGCCGGCGACCACTTCGCCGATGGCATCACGCTGACCGGTCGTGAGCTGCTGGACGTCCCATGCCCCGAGTGCCGGGTCGGTGGTCGTCGCCACCCAGACGCAGTGGAAGGGCCGATCGATCGTGCCGTCGCCGTCGGAATCGCCGGCACCCTGAACGGGATTGATGTAGCTGCCGGCGTGTTTGCCTTCTCCAGGACCCTGCGGACAGTAGCCGCTGTTCCAGGTGACCACCACGCGCGGCCCCGCAGTGATCGGCGCCGCGAAGACGCTCGGCTTGTCGTTGTCAGCCAAGAAGGCCAGCGAATTCCTGGCGACGATGGATTGCCCGCCGGTGGGCGCGTTCGCGCCATCCCGCGACAGCAAAATCGGTGCCGACCACGTTGCGCCTTCATCGAACGAGTAACGGGCGTACACGTTTTGCTGGCCCACAGGGCCGTCGCCGTAGGTGAACAGCCAAGCCTTCTTGAACAACGCGCCGTCGAGGAAGGCCAGCCGTACGACCTTGGCCTTCTCGGTAGGCGTCGCCGTCTGGCTGACGTTGATCGCCGGTGCGAACTTCAGCGCGGTTGCCGCAAGGACCGCGTTTGCGAGGGAGTAGCACAGCACTCCAAGCTGCAGCTTCGTCGTGCGCTTCATCATGTCTTCGTAGCGTTTGATGCTGAATTTGCGAGACTGATCACGCGATCTCCGCAACTGTGCGATATCAAGATGGCCACTTCCCAGACCGGCACCATCTAAGACAGCCGGCTCAAACCGCCGAACCCACACACACACGCAGCGGACAATCCCAATAGCGACAGTTTCGCGACAGGCACGGTGAGCGGGATTGAGTGCGCTCAACGAGTCGCCATACAAACGTCGCATCGTGCTGCCGCACAGTGGGCGGGCGTGGTCTGCCCCGGTTCTGCGTGAGACGATTCGACCCATGGCATTCCCTGGTGATGGTGCGACAGCCGTGCCGCTGTACGAGGCCTGCGGCTTGGTGCAACCGGCGTCGGGGTGGTGGGCCTGGTTGCGTGATGCGCATGTTGCTGCGGCCCTGGTCGCCGCGGTGCCGGTCTGGCTAGCGCTCGCCGCATGGGCCGGTGGACGCATGCAACCCGTCGTGGGCTGGAGTGCGTTGACCTCCTTCCTGCTCGTCATGCCGTTTACCGAGGAGATCGTCTTCCGCGGCGTGCTGCAGGGGCAACTCTTGCGCCTGACATCCAGGCGCCGCGCCGGACCGCTGACTTGGGCGAACCTGTGGACGACAGCCGCATTTGTCGCGATGCATGTGCCAAGGCAGCCGCTGTTGTGGGCCTTGGCCGTGGCCCTGCCGTCCCTCGTATTCGGCCACCTGCGCGAGCGCTTTGGCAGCGTGCTGCCCGCGCTGTGTATCCATGTCACCTACAACGCTGGCTTCGCGCTGGCGGCAGGGTGGGCTCATGGCTGACTGCAGTTCGCTCGTTTTGCAGTTGCATTGCTTGCGCTCAATCGCGCCGGTAGGCGATGCCGAAGAATTGCCACTTGGGTATGCAAACAACGTGGGAGTTCAAATGAACACAGGGAAGTTGAATCTGCTTGCCGTGGCATTGGCCGCATCGATGCTCGCCGCCTGCGGCGGGGACGACAGCGCTGTGCCGTCTACCGCCAGCCAGACCGCGATCGGCACGATCACCGGCTTTGGTAGCGTCATCGTCAACGACGTGCGCTTCAACGACAGCGCTGCGCGCATCAGCATGGACGATGCGTCCGCAACGCGTGACCAGTTGCGCGTGGGCATGGTGGTGCGCATACGCGGACGCATCCATGCCGATGGCACCGGGGTGGCCGAGAGCATCGAATACAACGACTGCGTGCAAGGGCCGATCACGGCGATGAACCGGGTGCGCAACACGGTCACGGTGCTGGGTCAGACCGTGCGGATCGACGAGGACACCGTCTATGACGGCGTCACGCTGCGCGACATGAACGGCTTCCAGATCGGTGACCAGGTCGAGGTCAGTTGTCTGCCCGACCCGGCCAACAACCAGATGCGTGCCACGCGCATGCAGTTCAGAGAACGGTTCCAGAACGGATTCAGCGAGCTCGAGGTGAAGGGTGTGGTGAGCAACCTCGGTGCCGACACATTCATGTTGAATGGGTTGACGGTGAACATGGCGGGTGTCGCAGTCGGCAATCGCCCCGCTGGTCTGGCCAATGGCATGACCGTCGAGGTTTCGGGCAAGAACTACGACAACGGCATCCTCACGGCCGACCGCCTGCGCGACCGCGATCGCGATCGCATCAGCTACCCCGACGGGGACGGGCTTGAAGTCGAAGGCTACGTGTCCGACTTCATTGGCATCGCGTCGGACTTCACGGTCTCGGGGCAGCGCGTGAATGCGGCCAACGCAGTGATCAAGAACGGCACGGCGGCTGACATCCGCGATGGCCTGAAGGTCGAAGTCGAAGGGACGATGACAAACGGCGTGCTGGTCGCCAGCGTGCTCGTGATCAAGCTGCAGGCCAATGTGCGCGTCGAAGCCGGGCTGCAGGCGAAGGATGCGGCGCTGGGCAGCCTGACGCTGCTCGGGCGTTCCATCGAGGTGAATGCCAATACGCAGTTGCGCGATGGCGCCACCAGCCCTGAGCAACCCGTGGAGGTGTTGCTTTCGTCGTTGAATCCTGGAGACCGGCTCGAGGTTCATGCCTACGAGGATTCGACGGGAGCGCTGGTGGCCAGCCGCGTCGAGCGTACCGCGGCCGACGCATTGGTGGTGGTCAAGGGTCCGGCCGATGCCAAGGTGCCGACCACGCAGTTGACGTTGGCGGGCTTCACCGTCGCCACCGGGATCGGCACGCGATACCGCGACGCCGAGGGCGAGTTCACCGATGCGAACAGCTTCTACGCCGCCGTGCTGGTATCGCCACCCGCGTCGACCGTCGTTCACGCGCGCGGTGTGGTTGCCAGCCTGGCGACGAACATCGTCGACGCCACGCGAAGCATGAGCACCTACGGCGAACTGGAAATCAGCGGGCAGTGAGCCAGCTGGATTTCGCTGCCCAGCCGCGCAGCGGATTTGGGTGCAGTGGTTGCTCGTGTAGACGTTCTAGCCGCTGCCCCGCACACCAAACGCCCAGGCCAGCAGCGTGAAGCTGGCGAAGGCCAACACCGTGCTGCTCATGATGACGCGCGTGACGCGGCCGTTGTCGGCGCCGTAGCGCTCGGCCAGCATCGCCACATTGCTGGCGCTGGGCAGCGCGGCAGTGAGCGTGACCACCATCACCTGGAAGGCGCTCAGCGGCGCGCCCAGCGCCACCGCCGCGCCCAGCACGAGCAGCACCAGTAGCGGGTGCAGCAGTAGCTTCATCAGCGCCACCGGCAGGTACAGCGCCAGCGGCGTGCGCGTGTGCGCGTGCCGTCCGGCGCGCCACAGCACCGCGCCGATCGTGAACAGCGCCACCGGCGACGCCGCGTCGCCGAGCATGCGCACCACGACCTCGGGCGGGCCGGCCAGCTTCAACTCGGCCACCGAGAACAGCGCACCCAGCGCAATCGCCCACGGCAGCGGGTTGCTTAGCGCGCCCTTCAGAGCCCGCGCCAGCGCGGCGCGCGTGCCCAGCCCGGCGGCATCGTGGGCCTGCGCCAGTGCGATGCACAGCGAGGTGGTGATGAACAGATCGACGAGGATGGTGCAGATCATCGGCCCTGCGGCGGCCGGGCCGAGCAGCGCCACCAGCAGCGGCACGCCCATGAAGCCGGTGTTCGGAAAGGCGGCGACCAGCGCGCCGAAGGCGGCGTCCTTCAGGTGTACGCGATCGTTCAGCGTGAAGGCGATGGCGGCAAACACCATCAGCAGCGCGCACAGCAGGTAGGCCAGCAGCAGCGGCGGGTTCAGCAGTTCGAGCAGCGGTGTGCTGGCACCGAAGCGGAACAACATGCACGGCAGCGCGAAGTACAGCACGAAGGCGTTCAGCCCCGGGATCGCGCTTTCCGGCAGCACGCCGCGCCAGGCGGCCAGCCAGCCGGCGAGCACGAGCGCGAAGAAGGGGATGGTGACGGCGAGGATGTCCTGCATGCAGCAGGCAAGTATCTCAAGCCGCTGTCGTGCGGCAACGACAGCGGCGACGCCGGTGGCCTATTTGCCTTGGCCCGTCGCGGCGCGTGCCAGCCGCCAGGCGCGGCCGTCGTCGCCGAGCAGGCCCAGATCTCCGTGGCCGCGCGTGCTCGCGATCTGGCGCGGCCGCTCGGGCAGGTCGATCGGCTCTAGCTCCCGAGCGGCGTTCACATCGAACCGGCGCAGCCGGCGCGACGCGGCGTCCGGCACCAGGAACTCGCCCTCGTGCCAGGCTGACACGTCGAGCTCGCGTGTGCCGATCGCGTGATTGCTCAGGCCGCTGGCCAGCGCCTGCCCGATCAGCCGGTCGCCGCTGTGTCGGTAGACCGTCAGCACGCCACTCAGATGCGGCATGTGCACGGCGACCAGTCGTTGCCCGTCGGTGCTGGCCGACATCCAGCGATGGCGCGTGCCGATCGGCTGGCCGCTGGCGGTGATCTTCAGCCCGGCCGGATCGGCGGTGTCGGCCTCGATGCGCACCAGCCGGGCGCCTTGCTCGTCGGACAGCATGCTGATCAGCCCGCCGGCCCATGCACGCGGCGCGATGTCCTCCAACACCTGGGGCGCGAGCAGGTCCAGCGTTCGCAGCGGTTGGAGGCCGTGGCGCTCGAGCAGCAGCACGCGCGTGGCCTCGATGCCGTCGCCGAGCACGGCATGGGCATAACGCCGCGTATCGGGCCCACCCAGCACGACCAGATGACCGCCGTCGCCGCGGCCGTCCAAGTCGACCTGCAGCGGCCGTGCATCGGGGAGCACCGCGTCGCGGCCGCGCGCCACCACCTGCCAGCGCCCCCGCGGGCCCGGCTCGAAGCGCAGCACCCGTGCGTCGGCGGCGTCGCCGGCCACGGCGATGATGGCCAGCGGCAGCACCAGCAGCCCGGCGTGGCGGTTCACGCCCTCGTCGGAAAGCCAGGCATCGCCCGCGCTGCCGCCCACCCACAGCCGGCCATCGGCGCGACGTGCCGCGATGCGACCATGGCCGGCGGCCAATGGCGTCCAGGGGTCCAGATCCTCGGCCATGGCGCGCGGCGGGATGTTCGCGCCCAGAGCCCACAAGCGGCCCGACGCCCCGATGGCCAGCCAGCCGCCGTCCGCGTGCGGGTGCAGCTGCGCCAGCGCTTCGGGTGCAGGCAGTGCAGACAAGGACCACGTCGTCGCCGCGCTGCTGCGGCCAGGGCGCTGCGCCAGCCCCAGTGCGGCCGCAGCACCGAGCAGCCGGCGCCGTGAGGCGATCACCAGCGCAGCCAGCGTGGGCCGAGCCATGCGCCGAGCGCGCCGGCCAGCGCAATGCCTGCCGTGTACCAGACAGCGACAAAACTCGGCGCCAGCTCGTCGCAGGCAAATGCATAGGCGAAGGCGCCGACCGCGCCGGCCAGCACGCCGGCAGCGAACCCGGCGCGGCGCGGCTGAGTCGGGGCCAGCCCGCGCAGGGCCCACAAGCCGGTGGCAAGCGTCGGCAGCGACAGCGCCAGCACCGCCAGCGGGCATTGCAGCCAGCTGTGGCCGAACAGCGCATCCAGCCGCGCACCCGCCGGCACGGCCAGCAGGCTGGCAGCGCCAAGCGCCAGCACCGCCAACGCCACTGCCGCGGTGGCGCGCTGCGGCGCGTGGGTCGGCGCGACCGGCCGGCCCAGCCGCGCGACCCAGATGGCGGCGGCCGCGGCCAGTGCTAAGCCGTAGGCCAGCTTGAACCACATCGCAGGCTCGGCGAACAGCGAGCCGGCCACCGGACCGATCGCCCCGAGCGAAGCGGCCAGCGCCAGCAGGCCCCCGCCGCCCAGCGCCGCGCCTACGCGCCGCGCCGCCAGTGCCTGCGGCGCCGGCCCGGCCTGGCGCGCGAGCATCTGGATCAGTTCCTCGGTCTTCATGGCGTGTTCCTCACTTGTTCGGCCAGCCGTTTCAGGCCGCGGTGCACCTGCACCTTGATGGCCGATTCGGACGCGCCGGTGCGCTTCGCCGCCTCGGCCACCGACAGCCCGTCGATCTTGGTCAGCACAATCGCCGTGCGCTGCGCATCGGGTAGCTGTTCGAGCAGCTTGAGCAGGTCGCGCTGCGCCGCGCCGGCATCGGCTGCGATGGGCACGTCACGCTCCTCGAGTTCGTCCCAAGGGTCGTGCAGCACATCCTGCCGGCCGCGCCGACGCCATAGGTCCACCAGCTTGTGGCGCGCGATCGCCAGCACCCAGCGGCTCACCGGCAGCTGGGCGTCGTGCGTGCCGCGCTGCAAGTGCAACGCCAGCAGGGTTTCCTGCACCAGGTCCTCCACATCATCCGGCAAGCTCTGCATGCGGCGCCGCAGGTAGCCGCGCAGGCGCACGGCGATACGTTGCAGCGCCTCGGCGTAGGCCCGTTCGTCGCCGGCCTGCGCCCGCGCCCACAGCGGCTTCAGGCCGGACTCGAAGTCGTCGGGAGCGTCGTCAAGAGACATTCGTCGGGGCAGGCGGTTCGGTTACAGGCGGGCGGCGAAGTGCTCACCGAAGGGGTGGCCGAAATGGTCGCGATTGTGATTGCTGCTACGAACTGCCGGCGCCGAGCGACTGCCGTAACACCATGACGCACTTGCCTTCGCCCGCTGGATCGTGCTGCCGGGACTTGTCGCGGCGGCAACGCATGGCGCGCCTGCCGCAGCCAGGCCGAGCGGATTCGAGCTCTGCGCCTCGCTGATCCCGCCGCAGGCGATCCAGCGCGTCGATGCTCAGGGCCGGCTGCGCGAGCCCGTGCGCGGCTGAGACTTCGAGATCCGCTACGAGCGCGCGCACCGCGGCGCCGAGGTCTTCGACACCGCCGGTCAACCGTTGCCGGGCGTGACGACCTGCTGGTTCGCGTGGAGGGCCTTCAACCAGAACACCAGCGTGCCGCCGGCGCGCTGAGGTTAGCGCCCCGATCAGTCTTGGCCGGCGGTTAAGCTGCGCGCCATGGAGTGGCTGGGTCGCAGCGCCGCCGACTGGGCCGTGGTGTCGGTGTTCGCCGTGGTCTACCTCGGCATGTTCCTGGGCGGGCTGCCGCGGCTGAGGCTCGACCGCCCGGGCGTGGCGCTGCTAGGTGCGATCGCGATGATCGCGCTCACCGGCCAGTCGGTGGAGGAGGCCGCGCGCACGGTGGATCTGCCGACGATCGTGCTGCTCTTCGCCTTCATGGTGGTGTCGGCGCAGATGCGGCTGGGCGGCTTCTACACCGCGGTGGTGCGCCGCGTCGGCGCGCTGCCGCTGTCGCGTGCTGCGCTGCTGGGCGCGCTGATCGCGGTGGCCGGCGGTCTGTCGGCGGTGCACTCCAACGACGTCGTCTGCCTGACGATGACGCCCGTGGTGGCGAGGCTGGCGTTGCAGCGCGGCTTCAACCCGCTGCCCCTCCTGCTGGGATAGGCCTGCGCGGCCAACATCGGCTCGGCCGCGACGCCGATCGGCAACCCGCAGGACATGCTGATCGGCTCGGTGCTGAAGCTGCACTTTGCCGACTACCTGCGCCAGGCGCTGCCGCCGGTGCTGGCCAGCCCGCTGCTGCTGTGGCTGTGGCTGTGGCTGGCCTTCGGGCCGGGGGCGACGGCTGCCGCCGTCGATGCGACGCCGGCGTCCGAGGCCGACGACCCGCCATTCGACGCCTGACAGACGGCCAAGGGCTTGGGCGTCGCCACGGTTCTGATGGCG
>Ga0316188_10000190_pt1 | contig 22810 bp, 21 predicted proteins | sample Phiworburrow1_MG_FD_204933 | JGI IMG/M metagenome (GOLD analysis project Ga0316188, IMG submission 204933) | Coastal sediment microbial communities from Maine, United States - Phippsburg worm burrow 1 | ecosystem: Environmental > Aquatic > Marine > Coastal > Sediment | place: USA: Maine... | reverse complement strand
TGAATGGCCGTGTTCGCGGCTTACCAGGACCCGCGTGCGTCCGAGTGGCTGAGCAGGAACGCGGGCATCCCGGCGGTCCGGGTGCCTTTCACCGTCGGCGGCACCGACGGCGCCAAGGACCTGTTCGGTCTGTTCGACGACACGCTCGCCCGTCTGCTCGCGGCGCAGGCCGGCCGATGAACTGGAGCGCGCTCGACTGGGGCATTCTCGGCCCCGCGATGATCGCGGGACTGCTGGTGCTCGCAACTCACGTTCCCCTCGGCGCTCAGGTACTGGACCGCGGCATCGTGTTCATCGACCTGGCGATCGCGCAGATCGCCGGCCTCGGGGTGATCGCGGCCGACGCGATGGGCATGGCCGAAGGCGGCGTCGCGGTGCAGGCCTCGGCCGTATGCGCGGCCCTGCTCGGCGCGCTGCTGCTGACCTGGACCGAGCGGCGCGCGCCGCAGCAGCAGGAGGCGCTGATCGGCGTGATGTTCATCCTGGCCGCCTGCGCGGGCATCCTTCTGCTGGCCGGCAATCCGCACGGCGGCGAGCACCTGAAGAATCTGCTGGTCGGGCAGATCCTCTGGGTCGGGACGACCCAGCTGCTTTGGCTCGCGGGCGTTTCCGCACTGCTGCTGGTCGCGATGTGGCTGGGCTGGGTGCGGCGGCTCGGCCGCTTCGGTTTCTACGGGGCGTTCGCGATCGCGGTCACCGCGTCGGTGCAGCTGGTCGGTGTGTACCTGGTGTTCTCGAGTCTCATCATTCCCGCGCTCGCCACGCGCGAGGATCGGGGGCCGCGCCGATTCATGATCGCGTATGCCGTCGGCGCGCTCGGTTACGCACTCGGGCTCGGGCTGTCCGCGTTGTTCGACCTGCCGTCCGGCGCGGTGATCGTCTGGGCACTGGCAGGCTGCGCGATGCTCTGGTCGACGGTGACCCGTCCGCGCGTCTTAGCGGAACGCCCGCGGGGCCCTAGAATCTAGGGGCCCCGGCAGTCGGACTCGACGCAATGGGTCGTCGATGACGGACGCGGCAGGATCGGGAACGAAACGCCGAGCGCTGCGCGGATCGAAGAGGGCGAAACATCCCCTGCGGCGCGCATCGGGCTGTCGCGCAGGAAACACGAGGAGAGAACCTTGGCCGTCGCACCGCAACAGGAACATGGCACGTCGCATCGCCAGGACGAGCCTGACGAGCCGCTGCTCGCCGGGCTCACCGTGCTGGACTTCACTCGCGTGCTCTCCGGTCCGTATTGCACGCGCCTGCTCGCCGACCTCGGCGCCCGGGTCATCAAGATCGAGCGCCCCGGCGAGGGCGACGAGGTCCGCTACACCGGGCTGCAGCTCGATCCGCAGCGCAGCGACCAGAGCGCGTATTTCGCCCGCCTGAACGCCGGCAAGCGCAGCGTCGCGATCGATCTCGCCAATCCGGATTCCCGCGAGGTAGTGCTCGACCTGGTGCGCCGCGCCGATGTGGTGGTGGAGAACTTCGCGCCAGGTGTCATGGTGCGCCACCGGCTCGACTACGAGAGCCTGCGCGCGATCCGTCCGGACCTGGTCTACTGCTCGATCTCCGGTTTCGGCCAGACCGGTCCGCTGAGTTCGATGCAGGCCTACGCGCACCTGATCAACGCGATCTCGGGAATGATGGATCTGGAGTGTGCGGGCACCGCGGCGCCGCGAGCGTCGAACCTGCAGGCGGCCGACGTGCTGGCAGGAGGGCAGGCCTTCGGCGCGATCTGCGCGGCACTGCTGCGCCGCGCGCGAAGCGGTCGAGGCGCCTACATCGACCTGTCGATGCTCGAGTGCCTGGTCGCTGCCGACGACGTGAACTTCCCGGTGCTGCTGAACGGCGGCACGGTCATGCGCCGCCCGCGCCCGGGCATGGTCGTGCACCCGATCGGCGATCGGCACGTGGCGATGCAGGTGGGTGGCGCGGCGCAGATGTGGCCGCGGCTCGCCGCGCTGATGGGACGTCCCGACCTCGCGGCCGACGCGCGCTTCACCACGCCGGCGGCGCGGCGTGACAACTGGTCCGAGCTCAGGGAGATCCTGGGGCAATGGCTGGAGAGTTTCGCGAGCGTCGACGACGCCGTCGTGACGCTGGCATCGGCGCGGATTCCCGGCGTGCCGATGCTCTCGCCCGAGGAACTGGTCGCCCACCCCCACATGGCGCATCGCCAGGCGTTCCCGGAGGTCGCGCATCCGGTGAACGGAAGCGCGCGCGTGACGGCGACCCCGTTTCACCTCGACGGCGCCGCGATCGCGCCCGCCGGGCCGGTACCGTACCGCATCGGGCAGAACACTCGCGAAGTGCTGGTCGATGTGCTGGGCTACAGCAGCGAACGCGTGCAGGCGCTGCTCGCGCGGGGGGTGGTCGACAGTCCCGATTGAGGCGGTGCCGATGCCCGCAGCGGGTCATCCGGTCGTTTTCACCGCATCGGCCTATACTGGACGAGCGCCGCGCATTCGCCGGTGCAACGAGGGAGTACGGTCATGGGCAAGGTACGACAGAGCAACAAGGAAACGAAGAAGGCGCCCGCGTTGAGCCCGAAGGAAAAGAAGGCCGCCAAGAAGGCCAAGAAAGACGGGCCCGCGATCGCTCCGCTGACCAGCCGCTGAACCCGCGCGCGGGGGGCGGTGGCAGCTCCTCGACGCACCGGACCGGCCCCGGCGCCACGGACCGGCATCGAACGCGCTGATGCCGCGATCGACGCATCGGGCTCACGCGCGGCTGATCGCGTTGCGAGTGACGCGTCCGATGGACAGCCCCTGCACCAGGATCGAGAACACGACGACGCAGTAGGTCAGCGCGACGACCGTGTCGCGCTCGGGCCCCGGGGGCAGCGACAGCGCGAGCGCCACCGAGATGCCTCCTCGCAGGCCGCCCCAGGTCAGCACCTTCCACGAGCCCTCCGGCAGCCCGAAAGTCCGCCCCACCAGGCTTACCGGCAGGCCGACGGCCAGCAGCCGGGCCGACAGCGTCACCGCGATCGCCAGGCAGGCGGCCCCGAGCAGACTCACCGAGAACACGACGAGCAGCACCTCCATGCCGATCAGCACGAACAGCAGCGCATTCAGGATCTCGTCGACCAGCTCCCAGAACATGTCCAGATAGCGGCGCGTGGTGTCGGACATCGCCACCGCGCGGCCGTGGTTGCCGATGATCAGGCCTGTGACCACCATGGCCAGCGGCCCCGAGACGTGCAGCCTGCTGGCCAGCGCGTACCCGCCGATGACGGCGGCCAGCGTCAGCAGCACCTCGACCTGGTAGTTGTCCACGCTCTTGAGCAGCCGGAACGTCAGGTAGCCGAGCGCCAGGCCGAACAGCAACCCGCCGCCCGCTTCGTGCGCGAGCCGTTCGAGCGCATGCTCCGGCGACGGCGTGACCCCGCTGGCCAGCATGCCCAGCAGCAGCGAGAAGATCACCACGCCGACCCCGTCGTTGAACAGCGACTCGCCGGCAATCACCAGCTCCAGTTCCTTCGGCGCACCGGCCGATTTCAGGATGCCCATCACCGCGATCGGATCGGTGGGCGAGATGAGCGCACCGAAAAGCAGGCAGTACATCAGCGGCAGCTGCAGTCCCGCGAGCGGAAGCAGTATCCACATCGCGAAGCCCACGACGACGGTGGACAGCAGCGTGCCCACCAGGGCCAGCGCCGCGACCGACCACCGGTAGGTGCGCAATTCGCTCAGATCGACGTGCATCGCCCCGGCGAAGAGCAGCATCGACAGCATCCCCTGCATCAGCACTTCCGAGAAGTCGATCGAGCGCAGCAGCGACTCTTCGTACTGGCGCAGGCCCTGCGCCACACCCACCGCGTCCAGCCCGATGAGCAGCAGGGAAAACGCCAGTGCGGTCGCCATGACACCGATCGTCGTCGGCATTCCGACGAATCGGTGGTTCAGATAGGCGAGCAGCGCGGTGATGACGAGGCCGGCAGCGGCGATATCGAACATGCGTTATCCCGGTCCAGTCGAGGCGCGAATCGCGCGGGCTGACTCGCCGATTCGCGTGTCGCGATAAGGAATCCGCCCCAAGAGGTAGATAATCCCCCAGTGTGCCTGCATTTCAGGTCCCAACAGGAGGATTGCCGATGGCCAAACCCAACTACGCGTTCGCCAAGCGTCAGAGAGACATTGCCAAGAAACAGAAGGCTGAAGAGAAACGGCTGCGCAAGATCGGTGCGCAGCAGGAACCGGCTCCTGAGGAGCCGCCGCCGCCTGCGTCGCAGGTAGCGGATGAAGCGCCCCCGGCGGAACCCGCCGCATAGCCGGCCGGTCGACCGGTGGAGGCGCTGCCTTCGCGCGCCCCTGCTCGAGCGACCCTGATCACGCCCCGCCTGCCGTGTCGCAGCTGAACCCCGCTTCGCGAAGCGCCGCCATCGCCTTCGCCAGGTGCGCTTCGCCGCGCGTGCTGATCACCACGTCGATCCGGACGTAGCGCACCGGGAGTCCCGCGAACGCGCGCTGGTGCGTGACCTCTTCGATGTTCGCCCCCTGGTCGCCGAGGATCGTCGCGATGCGCGCGAGCGACCCCGGCACGTCGCGCGTGGTGATGAGCAGCCGCGCCAGCCTGCGGTTGCGTACCAGGTGACGCGTGATCGCGTCGGCAAGCGTCAGCGAATCGATGTTGCCTCCGCAAAGCACCAGCCCGACGCGCTTGCCCGCGTAGCGTTCCGGCTCCTTGAGGACCGCCGCGAGCCCCGCAGCGGCTGCACCCTCGACGACCGTCTTCTCGATCTCGAGCAGCAGGACGATCGCGTGTTCGATCTGCGCCTCGGTGACCAGGGTGATCGCGTCGACGTGCCGCTGGATCAGCGGCATCGTGAGCCTGCCGGGATTCTCCACCGCGATGCCCTCGGCGATGGTCGACATGCCCGCCTGATCGCCGGGGGGCTTGCGGTAGAACTCGCACCAGGCGGCGGGAAAGCGCTCCGCCTGAACGCCGGTGATGCCGATGCCGGGTTTCATGTGGCGCGCCATCATCGCGATGCCCCCGATGAGGCCGCCGCCCCCGATCGGCACCACCAGGTGGTCGAGCGCGGGCTCGGCCTCGAGCATCTCCAGCGCGAGCGTTCCCTGCCCGGCGATGATCAGCGGGTCGTCGTACGGATGCACGATCGTCTGGCCACGCTCGGCGGCCAGCGCGAGCATGCGCGCGCGCGCCTCGCCGAACGTTTCGCCGGCGAGCACCACCTCGGCGCCCAGGCGCTCCGTGTTGTCGATCTTCACGAACGGCGCGAACTTCGGCATCACGATCGTCGCCGGGATGCCGAGCCGCGTTGCGTGATAGGCAACACCTTGCGCGTGGTTTCCGGCCGACACCGCGATCACGCCGCGTCCGCGTTCCTCCTCCGACAGCGAGCGCAGCTTGTTCAGCGCGCCACGCTCCTTGAACGATGCGGTGAACTGCAGGTTCTCGAACTTCAGGTGCAGCTCACAGCCGGCGATCGCCGACAGCGTCTTCGAATGCAGGAACGGCGTGTCGAGCACATGACCGCGCAGCTGCTCGCGGGCCGCGAGCACGTCGGCGGGGACCGGCTCGCTCGATACGGAATCGACACTCATCTGCACTCTCCGAAATCCCGGCGGTCGCCCGCCGGACCGTTCCTCGTCGATGCGCGGGGCGCCGCTATCGCCATGCGCCGTCCACCTGGGCAACGAACGTCTCCTCGGCGCCTCGCGCGACGTCGAGGCCGGCGCACAGTTCCAGCTTACCCGCAATGAGACAGCGGAACCCCGGGCGGCCCGGGCGGCCGGGGTGCGCGAATACGTGCCGGCCGCCTGATAGACTTGGGCGCCTTCATCCTGAACCCTTGCCAACATGTCGACCAACGCATCCGAATTCGAACGGGCCCGCAAGGTGCTCGTGGGCGGCGTCAACTCCGCGGTGCGCGCGTTTCGCGCCGTCGGAGGCACGCCTCGCTTCATCGCGCGCGCCGAGGGCGCCTACATGTGGGACGTCGAGGGCAAGCGCTACATCGACTACCTCGGCTCCTGGGGGCCGATGATCGTCGGGCAGACGCATCCTCACGTCGTCAGGGCGGTCAAGGACGCGGCCGATCGCGGCCTGTCGTACGGCGCGCCCAACGTGATGGAGTCGGAGCTCGCCGAGCGCATCTGCGCGCTGTTCCCGCAGGTCGAGCGCGTGCGCTTCACCAGTTCCGGCACCGAGGCGGCGATGTCCGCGCTGCGGCTCGCGCGGGGTTTCACCGGGCGCACGAAGATCGTCAAGTTCGAGGGCTGCTATCACGGCACCGCGGACAGCCTGCTGGTGAAGGCGGGTTCCGGCGCGCTCGCGTTCGGCACGCCGAGCTCCGCCGGCGTGCCAGAGGATCTCGCCAGGCACACGCTGGTCGCGCAATTCAACGACCTGCCCAGCGTCGAGGCGTTCTTTCGCGAGTACCCGAAGGACATCGCCTGCGTGATGGTCGAGCCGATTGCGGGGAACATGAACCTGATCAAGCCGGCGCCGGGCTTTCACGAGGGGTTGCGCAAGCTTTGCACCGAGCACGGCGCGCTGCTGATCTTCGACGAGGTCATGACCGGTTTTCGCGTCGCGCTGGGCGGTGCGCAGGAAGTCATCGGCGTCACGCCGGATCTGTCGGCCTTCGGCAAGGTGATCGGCGGCGGCATGCCGGTCGGCGCGTTCGGCGGGCCCGCGAAGGTGATGGAGATGATGGCGCCGCTCGGGCCGGTGTACCAGGCGGGCACGCTGTCGGGCAATCCGATCGCGATGGCCGCGGGGCTGGCGACGCTCGACCTGATCGGCAAGCCGGGCTTCTTCGACACGCTGTCCGAACGCTGCGCGCGGCTGGTGGCGGGGCTCAACGATGCGGCCAAGCGCGCGGGTGTGCCGTTCTGCGCGCAGAGCGCGGGCGGCATGGCCGGCATGTACATGATGGCGACGCCGCCGGCGAGCTTCGCGCAGGTGCAGACCCAGGACGTCGAGCGCTTCAAGCGCTTCTATCACCTGATGCTGGACGACGGGATCTATCTGCCGCCTTCGCCGGTCGAGGCCTTCTTCTTCTCGTCGGCGCACTCGGACGAGGACATCGACGCGACGATCGCCGCGGCGCGCAAGGCACTGGCCGCCGTGGCGTGACCGCGCCGGGCGGGTCCGGCGATGGCGAGCGCGGTCGGGCGTGCACGCATCGAACATCGAACTGCGGAGGACCTCATGGGGCTGCGATTTCTCGAGCACGTGCTCATCCTGACCCACGACCCGGAAGGCACGCGCGACTGGTTCTGCGAGAACCTGGGGTTTCGCGAGGGTTATCACCCCGACTTCGGGTTCCCGGTGCACTGGCTCTATATCGGCGAACGCGACGTGATCCATATCGGCCAGGCGCGCCACTCTGCGCATCAGGACGCGTACCTGAGCGCGCCGGGCGACCGCGCGCAGGCCGACTTCGCCGCGGCCGGCGCCCTCGGATCGGGTCGAATTGACCACTTTTGCCTGAACTGCGACGGCATCGACGAGTTCATCGCGCGGCTCACCGCGAACGGCGTCGAATTCAGCGAGCGCAAGGCGCAGGAGTCGCGGTTGTTGCAGCTGTTCATTCGCGAGCCGATCAACGGGATCAAGATCGAGCTGAACTTTCCGTGGGAAGAAGCGGTGCGCGTCGGGAGGGTTCCGACCTGGACCGACGCCGGCACCAACGAAATCCCGGCGGGCGGCGGCGCGGTGCGCTCGTGAGCGTGCGGCTGCACGAGGGCTCGTCGCCGCGGCGCAGGTCAGCGAGACCCCGGGCTGCGCAACCATGTCGGCGGAAGGATTCGGGATGGAAAGACTCTTCGCGGTACTCGGAGCCGTCAGCGGGTTGATTTCGGTGGCGGCGGGCGCGTTCGGCGCGCACGCGCTGAAAGCGCGCCTGTCGCCGGAGATGCTGTCGGTGTTCGAGGTCGGCGCGCGCTACCAGATGTACCACGCGCTGGCGCTCGTCGCCGCGGCCTGGGTGGCGGGGCGCTGGCCGGGACCGGCGGGCCTCGCCGCCGGTTGGTTCTTCGTCGTCGGGACGGTTGTGTTCTCGGGCAGCCTCTACCTGTTGGCCATGACCGGTGCGCGATGGCTCGGCGCGATCACGCCGCTGGGCGGCGCGGCGTTCCTCGCGGGCTGGGCCTGCCTGGCCTGGGCTGCCTGGCGAGGCCAGGGCTGAGCACCGAACCGTGCGGCGCGCGACGCCGACGCCCGATCTCGCGCGCCGAGTCGGGGGGCTGCGCGCGGCGGTCCTAATGAATCGTGCGCCGTGAGCGCGGCTTGCGCGGTCTGGCGCGCCCGCGAAACACCGTCTGAAGCACCCGGGTCGTGCCCAGGATGATCATGTCCTGCCCGATCGAATGCGTGCCGTCCTCGGTGATGTCCAGGGTGACGTCGGCGCCGATCGCGCGCAAGCCGCGCAGTGCCTGCTTGGCGTGCACCGCGGGCACCAGGCTGTCGAGTTCGCCGTGGATCAGGTGGATGGTGGCGCTCACGCGTTCTTCGCTTCGGATCGGGGTCGCGAGCCGTCCCGCGTAGGCGACGACGATCGACGCGAGTTCGGGCCTCGCCCGCGCGAGTTCCAGCGCCACCGTGGCGCCCTGCGAGAACCCGACCAGCACCGTCTGTTCCGAGCCGACCTGCGCCGCCTGCTGGAGTGCGAGAAGTCGGGTGGCGACCGTGCGGGTCGCCTGGTCGACGCGCTCGACGCGATCGGCCGCGACGCCGCGTGCGTCGAACCAGTCCAGCCCGTCGCGCGCCGGACTCGGCTGCAGGCCCTGCAGGATGGCCGCGGTCGCGCCCGGGAACTTGAGCTGCCACGACACCGCGATCGGCGCGAACACCTCGGGACGGGAGCCCGCGCCGTGCAGGAAGACCAGCAGCCTGCGTGGCGCGCGCGCCGAGATCGGCGGCAACTCGAGCCACAGCTGTTCCGAGGGCAGGCGAAATTCTTGGTTCGTCATCGGGCCAGCGCGGTCGCCGACGAGGCGACCCCTGCGCGGATTACAGCAGATGCCGGCCGATCCACCAAGCCAGCGCCGCCATGATCGCGGACGCCGGAATGGTCAGGATCCAGGCCCAGACGATCGAGCCTGCGATGCCCCAGCGCACGGCCGAGAGCTTCTGCGACGAGCCCACGCCGATGATCGAACCGGTGATCGTGTGGGTGGTCGAGACCGGGATGCCGAAACCGGATGCCAGGAAGAGCGTCATTGCGCCGCCGGTCTCCGCGCAGAATCCGCCGACCGGCTTGAGTTTGGTGATTCGCTGGCCCATCGTCTTGACGATGCGCCAGCCGCCGAACAGGGTGCCGAGCGAGATCGCCGCGTAGCACGAGATGATCACCCAGGTCGGCGGCATCGACGCCTGCGTCGTCGTGACGCCCGCGGAAATCAGCAGCAGCCAGATGATGCCCATCGTCTTCTGCGCGTCGTTGCTGCCGTGGCCGAGGCTGTAGAGGGCGGACGAGACCAGCTGCAGCCGCCTGAACCAGCGATCCATGCGGCGCGGCGTGGACTTGAAGAATATCCATGAGACGGCGATCATCAGCAGGCCACCGAGCAGGAATCCGAGGACCGGTGACACGACGATGAACACCGCGGTCTTCACGATGCCCGGCGCCAGCAGTGGACCGGGCCCCGCCTTGGCCAGTGTCGCGCCGATCATGCCGCCGATCAGTGCGTGCGACGAACTCGACGGCAGTCCGTAGTACCAGGTCGCGACGTTCCAGATGATCGCCCCCATCAGGGCGCCGAAGATCACGTAGTGGTCGATCACCGACGGATCCGCGATCCCCTTGCCGACCGTGGCGGCGACCTTCAGGTGAAAGACGAAGACCGCGACGAAGTTGAAGAACGCGGCCCAGGCCACCGCCTGGTAGGGCTTGAGCACGCCGGTCGACACCACGGTGGCGATCGAGTTGGCGGCGTCGTGAAAGCCGTTCATGAAGTCGAACAGCAGTGCCAGCGCGATGAGTCCCGCCAGCGTCGAAAAGGTCAGGGTCGCGGTCGTCATCGGCCTGCGGGGCGGTTCGGCGAGCGCCTGCTCATGCGTTCTCGAGCACCACGCCTTCGATCACGTTGGCGACGTCCTCGCACTTGTCAGACACCATCTCGAGCAATTCGTAGATCGCCTTGAGCTTGATGAGCTGGCGGACGTCGGCTTCGTCGCGGAACAGCTTCGACATCGCCGAGCGCATCACGCGGTCGGAGTCCGATTCGAGCCGGTCGATCTCCAGGCAGATCTTCAGGATCGCCTCGGCGTTGCGCATGTCGCGCAGCATGCTCACCGCCTCCTTGACGCGCTCGCAGCACATCTGGTTCAGGTCGGCGAGCTGCTGAGCCTCCGGCGTGATCCGCTGCAGGTCGTAGAGCATCGCAGATTCCGCGACGTCCTGGATCAGGTCGAGGATGTCGTCCATCCTCGTGATCAGCGTGTGGATGCTGTCTCGATCGAACGGCGTGATGAAGGTCTTGTGCAGCAGCAGCACCGTCTCGTGGGTGATCTTGTCCGCGGCTTTCTCGGAACGGTCGATCGCCTGGATGCCGCGCTGGCGCAGCTCGATGTTGCCGTAGTTCTCCATCACCCCGGCCAGCTCGCGTCCGCCGATTGCGATCTCGCTCGCGTGGCGATCGAAGAGATCGAAAAACTTGCCTTCGCGGGGTATCAGGTTCTGCAGCATGGCGGATGGTCGGCGCGGTTGGGGATGGGCCGGAGCAGGGTGCGGGCAAGGTCGCGCGAGGCTGGGGCAGTGACTCCGGACCGCGCCCGTCGCCGTCCGCTAAGCGGCTGTGCAGTGCGAGAAACAGGTTATCAGAAAACCCCTGCCCGACGGCGCACGCAGTCGAGATAGGCTTCTCCGTCCGGCGTGCCGCCGCTGCGCTGCGCCGTCCAGATGACTTCTCCCAGGCACTCCATCACCTGGTGGGCGGCCTCGTGCGCGGAGCCCATTCGCCGGGCGATCGCGTCGTGCGCGGCGCGCAGTCCGGGCGGCTGGTCGATGGACAGCTGCTCGGAAATCGCCAGGTGCATCGACAGGTGCAAGAACGGGTTCGTACGCCCCTGCTCGACGCGGTAGTCGGCCGCGAGCGCGCGCTCGATCGACGCCAGGTCGTCGTGGTATTCGGGATGCTCGTCGATCCAGTCCACCGCGATCACCTCGAGCGGCGTCAGCACTTCGCTCGCCCGCCGCTTGCGCCAGGCCTCACAGAAGAAGCGCCGGACATCGGCCTGCGACGGATCAAACACGATCGGGCTCCGGCGTCTTGGGACGGTAATCGCACCAGTCCCGTATCGGACAGCGCCAGCACTCCGGTTTGCGCGCCTTGCAGACGTAGCGGCCGTGCAGGATCAGCCAATGGTGGGCGTCGCGGCGGAATTCGTCCGGCACGAGGCGCAGCAGGCGCATCTCGACCTCGAGCGGCGTCTTGCCGGCGGCGATTCCGGTGCGATTGGCGACGCGGAAGATGTGGGTGTCGACCGCGATCGTCGGTTCGCCGAACGCGGTGTTCAGCACGACATTGGCCGTCTTCCGGCCGACGCCGGGCAGGGCCTCGAGCGCCTCGCGCGAGCGCGGCACCTCGCCGCCATGCTGCCCGACGAGGATCCGGCAGGCCTCGATCAGGTGCCTCGCCTTGGAGCGGTACAGGCCGATGGTCTGGATGTACCGCGTCAGGCCTTCCTCGCCGAGCGCGAGCAGCGCCGCCGGCGTGCGTGCGACCGGAAAGAGGTTTCGCGTCGCGAGGTTCACGCTGCGATCGGTCGCCTGCGCCGACAGCACGACCGCCACCAGCAGCTCGAATGGCGAACGGTATTCGAGTTCGGTCGTGGGCGACGGATTCAGCGCACGCAACTGCGTGAAGATCTTCCTGCGCTTGTCTGCGTTCATGTCGCGTCGTTCCCGTTCATCGGGTTCATCGGTCCTGCGCGGGGGACACGGTCGTCGCGTCCTCGGCGCGGTCGGCGGCCGGCGCCGCGCTCGCCGCCAGCCGCTCGCGCGCCTTGCGGATCGCGGCGGCGATCACCTCGCGTTTCCGATCGGTGCCCTCGTCGGGTGCCTCGTGCGCGAGACGCTCCAGCTTTCCCAGCGCCTTGCGCTCGAGCCGTCGATCCTCTTCGATGCGCTCGCGGGCCAGGCGTTGCCTTCGTGCGAGGAGGCGCTCGCGCGCCGCCTGCGCGTCGGCGCGGCGCCACTGCGGATGCGCCTCGTCAACGCGCATGTCGATGCAGTCGACGGGACAGGCCGGCAGGCACAGTTCGCATCCGGTGCACAACGCCGCGATCACCGTGTGCATCCGTTTGGGCGCGCCGATGATCGCGTCGACCGGGCAAGCGACGATGCACTTGGTGCATCCGATGCAATGCGCGTCGTCGATCAGCGCTTTTCGGTGAGGCTCCTCCGTGCCGCAGGCGGGGTCGAGCGCAAGCACCGGAGCTGCCAGAAGGGCGGCGAGTTCGGCGATGCCCTCGCGACCGCCCGGAGGGCAGCGGTTGATCGGCGCGCGTCCTTCGGCGATCGCCTCGGCATAGGGACGGCAGCCGTCGAACCCGCAGCGGGTGCATTGCGTCTGGGGCAGGATCGCGTCGATCCGGTCTGCAAGGTCGGCGGTCATCTTCCGGGGCTGTTGCGGCGGCGGCGGGTCTGTCGGCGGATCTTACAGGCGAGGCGCCGTTCGCTGCCCGGCGCGTGTCCGAGCGGACCGTCACAGTGCTGCGGGTTGGCTCGAACGGTCACCGCAAGTCGTTGATCGGGTTGCGGAATCTCGAACTGTCACCGCCGGGGCGACGCGCGCGTTAACGCGATCTGGCACGCCACTTGCACACCGACGGATGCGGGGCGGGTGCTCAACGCGTTCCGCGTGACGTAGCCAGGAAAGCCAGCCAGGGACAGGGGCAGACGGCGATAGCCGACTGCCCCTCTTTTTTTGGCCCGGCGTGCTGCCCGGGCTGTGCGGCGGGTGGTCCCGGATCAGGCGACCGCGCTGAGGCGGCGCGCGCCGGGGCGACGGCGGTTCGCCCGGATGAAGTCACGGACCTGCGGGTAGATCATCTCGCGCCAGCGCCGTCCGCTGAAGATGCCGTAGTGGCCAGCTTCGGCCGCGGTCAGGTGCTGCTGCCGCGACGCGGGAATGTTGGCGCAGAGCTTGTGGGCTGCCGAGGTCTGGCCCACGCCGGAGATGTCGTCGAGTTCACCTTCGACGGTGAACAGCGCGACGCTGGTGATGTCTTCGGGCGCGACGCGCATCCGCTTGCCCTCGAAGTTCACCTCCCATGTGCCCAGCGGCAGCCGGTGCTCCTGGAACACCACCTTGATCGTGTCCAGGTAGTACTCGGCGGGCAGGTCCAGCACCGCGTTGTACTCGTCGTAGAACTTGCGGTGCCCCTCGGCGTCGTCGAGGTCGCCGCGGACCAGGTCCAGGTAGTAATCCCAGTGCGAGGTCATGTGCCGGTCGGGGTTCATCGCGACGAAGCCAGCGTGCTGCAGGAAGCCCGGGTACACGCGCCGGCCCGCGCCCGGATGGGTGGCGGGGATCGAGAAGATCACATTGCGCTCGAACCACGCGAATGGGCGGTTGATCGCGAGATTGTTGACCTCGGTGGGGCTGTGGCGCGTGTCGATCGGGCCGCCCATCATGGTCATCGAGAGTGGCAGCCGATCGTCCTTGATGGTGGACATCAGCGAGATCGCGGCGAGAACCGGCACCGTCGGCTGGCAGACCGACATCACGTGGACATCGGGGGCGAGTTCGCGGATGAACTCGACGCAGTAGGCGATGTAGTCGTCCAGATGGAAGGGGCCGTGGCTGATCGGCACCATCCGGGCGTCGATCCAGTCGGTGATGTAGACGTTGTGGTCGGGCAGCAGCGCCCGCACCGTGTCGCGCAGCAGCGTCGAGTGGTGGCCCGACAGCGGGGCGAACACCAGGATCGTGGGGTCGTCGGCACGGTGCGCCAGCGATCGCGGCAGCAGTCGCTCGAACTTGAGCAGGTTGCAGAACGGCTTGGAGATCTCGATCCGCTCGGCCACGGTGACCTCGCGACCCTCGATCACCGTGGTCTTCAGGCCGAATTCGGGCTTCTCGTAATCCTTGCCCATCCGGTGCAGCAACTCGAAACCCGCGGAGATCCGCGTCGCGAAGGGCAGAAGCGACAGCGGGCTGTACGGATTCACGTACAGCTTGCTCATCGATTCCGCCCAGTCGGACAGAGGGGTCAGCACCGAACGGTGGACTTCACGCAACTGATAAAGCATTGGACTCGTCTCCGAAGGGCACTGGCAGCATTATGCGAAGTCTACGGTAGATTGCTGCAATGCACAATGAACCGCGGGCCGGCGAATTTGCGAAAAACGGAACAACTCGGCAGGCAGCCCGCACGACCATTGGATCGGTCGGGGCGCGGCCGAATCGATCATACAGAGCCCGATCGGGGCAGGAACCCCGACCGGCGGACCGATCATGCCTGCCCGCGTGGCTCGCCGGTCTGCGCCAGGCAGTGCCCGAGCCAGCGGGTGGTGAGGCGCTCCTGCAGCGCATTCTGCTGCAGGCGCTGTGCGAGCATCCCGAAATCGACCCGGTCGAGCGGCTGGTCCTGGTTGAAGCAGGAGAACACATAGCTCGTCTCGCCGGTGACCGGGTCGCGCTGCGGCTGCAGGCACTGCGCGCAGATCTCCTTCATCATGCATTGCATCGGTGAGTTGATCGAACCGATCGCAAAGTGCCCCGGTTTGACCATCGACGCAAGCTCCCGATGGCGGGCCAGCGCCACCGCGGCCATCATCCGGTCGGAACCGATGGCGACGATCCGGTCGGCCTCGGCCATCGGAATCGGGGTCTCGCCGAGCGCACCGGAACCGTAGGCGACCATGGCCTGCACTATATTGCCGACCACCTGGCGATCCTGCGGTCGCGTCGGGGTGAAGCCGGGCGCCTCGTCGCAGCACCAGACCACCACGTCGGCAGCCGCCTCGATCTCCTGCACCTTGTACCGGTCGACGATCTTCTTGTAGCCGGCGAAGTACAGGACCCGTGAGCCGCGTGCGCGGAAGGCCGCGCCGATCGAGAACAGCACCGCGTTGCCCAGACCGCCGCCGACCAGGATCACCGTCTCGCCCGGTTCGATCTCGGTGGGCGCGCCGGTCGGGCCCATCAGCACGACCGGCTCGCCCGGGGCGAGCTGCGCGCAAAGGTTCGACGAACCGCCCATTTCGAGCACGATCGTGGACACCAGGCCCTGTTCGCGGTCGACCCAGGCACCGGTGAGGGCGAGCCCCTCCATCGCGAGACGGGTCGACTGGCCGTCGATCGCGACACGTGGCGCCAGCGACTCGAAGTTCTGCAGCCGGTAGAACTGGCCGGGCTCGAAGCGGCGCGCGGCCAGCGGCGCGCGAAGCACGACCTCGACGATGTTCGGCGTGAGCCTCTCCACCCGCTCGACGGTGGCGCGCAGCAGCCGGTTCAGTCGCGCGCGCGTCGCGTCGAAGGTCTCGGCGCTGGCCGGCGGCCTGGAACCGAGCACCCGCGAGACCACCGGATAGCCCTGCTTGGCCGAGCCGAGTGCCTTGACGACGTTGCCGGACCAGCTCGGGTGCAGGTCCCCGAAGAAGGAAAGCATGCGCCCGTCGTCGATCCGCGACAGCAGCACCTGCGGCTGCTCGGGCTTGCTGGTGGCGGGCTCCGGTCGGACCGGTTCGCCGTGTTCGTCGATCGCGCGGAAGTACTTGCCGTCGAGCGCGAAGTGCACCGAGTCCTCGCGGGCGAGCACGGTATTGGGCGTCGTGCCGGCGGCAATCAGCACGCTGCGGGCGGGCCATTCGAGCGCGTCGCCCTCGCTCCAGCGCCCCTCGGCGTCGCGCAACTGCCGCGCCAGGGTGATCGATCGCACCGCGCCGCGCGCGTCGACGTCGATGCGCAGCGGGCTGACGCACTCGGCGAAGCGAATGCCTTCCTCCAGCGCCTTCTCGATCTCTTCGTGGTTCAGCGTGTAAGAGGGGCTGTCGATCAGGCGCTTGCGGTAGGCGATGCTCACGCCGCCCCACTGCTGCATCAGCTCGACGATGCGCGGCGCGCGCCCCTGGCGCGCGGCGTCGGCGCGTTCGTCGCGGATCGCGCGGGCGTGCGCGAGGAACTCGTCGGCGACCTCGCGGTCCTCGTCGCTCCAGCCGGCGCGCGTCGCGGCCTCGCCGTCTTCCCGGACCAGCACCTCATAGCGCGACAGGAATTTCTCGACCTGCACCCCGTAGTAGGCGAGCGACTCGGTCGCGGTGTCGATCGCGGTCAGCCCGCCGCCGATCACGACCACCGGCAGGCGCAACTGCATGTTGGCGATCGAGTCGGTCTTCGCCGCGCCGGTCAGCTGCAGCGCCATCAGGAAGTCGCTCGCGGTGCGCACGCCGCGCGCCAGGCCGTTCGGAATGTCCAAGGTGGTCGGGCGGCCCGCGCCGAGCGCCAGCGCGACGTGGTCGAAGCCCTGCGCAAACGCTTCGTCGACGGTCAGCGTGCTGCCGAATCGCACCCCGCCGATCAGCGAGAACTGCTCGCGCCGCTCCAGCAGCAGGCGGATCAGTTTCAGGAAGTTCTTGTTCCAGCGCACCGTGATGCCGTACTCGGCGACTCCGCCGAAACCCGCCATCACGCGGTCGTCCAGCGATTCGTACAGGGTGTCGACGTCCTCGATCGGTTCGAAGGGCACGCGTGCACCCAGCGGATCGACGCCGCTGAAGGCGGCGGGCAGCGGCTCGATCTTCAGGCCGTCGATGCCGACCACCGCGTGACCGTCGTTGAGCAGGTGGTGCGCGAGCGTGAAGCCGGCCGGCCCCATGCCGGCCACCAGCACCTTGTAGCCGGTGGCGGGCACCGGCAGCGGCCTGCGGATGTCCAGCGGGTTCCAGCGGGTGAGCAGGCTGTAGATCTCGAAGCCCCACGGCAGTTCGAGCACGTCCTTCAACGTGCGGGTCTCGGCCTGCGGAATGTCGACAGGCGTCTGCTTCTGATAGATGCAGGCCTTCATGCAGTCGTTGCAGATCCGGTGCCCGGTGGCGGCCACCGTCGGATTGTCGATCACGATGATCGACAGGGCGGCCAGCGCATGCCCCTCCTTCTTGACCAGCTGGAACTCCGAGATGCGCTCCTCGAGCGGGCAGCCCGCGAGCTTGACGCCGAACACGGTCTTCTTGAACGCGGCACGGCCGTCGGCGCCGGGCTTTTCCTTCAGTCCCTTGGAGCAGGAATCCTTGCCCTGGTTGTGGCACCAGATGCAGTAGTTGGCCTCGTCCAGCGCACCGCGCAAGTCGGTGCCCGCGTCGGTCAGCGCGAAGCCCTCGCGCCGGCGGATGTGAGCGGGGTCTATCGTGAAGACGCGAACGCCGGCCTGCTCGTCGCTGCGCGCGTGCACCAGCAGCTCGTAGGGGTCGACCTTGCCCGGCTGCCGGAACAGCACCGAGCCGGCGTGCCGCTGCTGCCCCTCGGGCGTGGTCACCGCCCAGGCGCTGTAGCGCATCGCCACCTCGAGGCGCGCGCTCGCGTCCGCCTGCGAGACGGGGGGCACGGCCGTGCCCGGCGCCGCCGGCGCGTCGTCCGCGGTGTCGGCCCGGTCCTCACCGGGTCCGGCGGCCTTCTGCCAGGCGAGCACCGCCTGCGAGAAGGCGAGTTCCTCGAACGGTGCACCGAGCCACCGCTCGATGTCGGCGCGCGCCGCGTTCGCATCGAACCCGACGAGATCCTCGGGGCTGACCCTGAGCAGGGCCTGGCGCTTGACGAATTTCCACTTGGCCTTGTACAGCGGCGCGAGCTCGTCGTGGCGAAGGCGCAAGTCGGCGAGCTCTTCCTCGATGCCGAACAGCGTGGCGAGGAACGCGTCGATTGCCGGCGCCAGCGCGATCAGCAGCGCCGCTTCGTCCTTGTACGCGATCGCCGGGTTCGAGCGCGCGGCGACGAGCCGCGCAGCCAGCGCGTCGTCGCGCTGGGCGAGCCAGCCGAGAAATCCGGCGTCCAGACGGGCGAGCCCGTCGCGCCTGTACAGGTCTTCGAAACGCAGTCCGAACGCGAGGCGCAGCGCGCGCCCCGGCGCCTGGGCAGGCGTCGCGCTCATCAGCGCTCGAGGTACTGCAGCTTGTCCTTCGCGTCCTTCCACTCGTCGGCGTCGGACAGCGGGTCCTTGGTGCGCGTGATGCTAGGCCAGCTCCTGGCCAGTTCCGCGTTCAGTTCGATGAACTGCACCTGGTCGGCCGGCACGTCCTCTTCCGCCTTGATCGCTTCGACCGGGCACTCCGGGATGCAGACCGCGCAGTCGATGCACTCGTCGGGGTCGATGACGAGCATGTTCGGGCCTTCGCGGAAACAGTCGACCGGGCAGACGTCCACGCAGTCTGTATAGCGGCAACGGATGCAGGATTCGGTGACGATGTGTGTCATGGCAACTCGCAGTTCCGAGATTGACGCGAATTCTACCGTGGAGTACCTTTTGCGACCACTAATGAAGTAGACACTTCATAAGGGATTTTGCCGATGCAGGCAGGCGAGGCAGGGCCGCGCTGGACGCGCCCCACCGAACTCGAGGACGCGCTGCTGCAGTTGCGCAGCGGCGGCTGGACGGTCCTCGCCGGGGGGACCGATTTCTATCCGGCACGGGTCGGCAGGGCGATCGGTGACGCGCTGCTGGACATCACCGCGATCCGTGGCCTGCGCGGCATCAATGCCGATCTCCTCGACGGGACGTCGGCGCTGCGCATCGGCGCGCTGACCACCTGGTCCGATCTCGCGCGCGAGAACCTGCCGCCGGGGCTGGCGGCCCTGCGGCTGGCGGCGCGCGAAATCGGCGGGATCCAGATCCAGAACCGCGGCACGATCGGCGGCAACCTGTGCAACGCGTCGCCGGCCGCCGACGGCGTGCCGGCGCTGATGGCGCTGGACGCCCAGGTCGAGCTGGCCAGCACCGGCGGGCGGCGCAGGCTGCCGCTGGCCGACTATGTGCTGGGCAATCGGCGCACCGCGCGCCGCGCCGACGAACTGCTGACCGCGGTGCTCGTGCCGCAGCCGGGGCCGCGCGCTCGCTCGCTGTTCCTGAAGCTCGGGCACAGGCGCTACCTGGTGATCTCCATCGCGATGGTCGGCCTGTGCGTCGAGACCGACGACGACGCGCGGATCGTGCGCTGCGCGATCGCGGTCGGCGCCTGTTCGGCGGCGGCGCAGCGCCTGGCGCCGCTCGAGGCGCGGCTCGTCGGTCGCACCGCGGCCGAGCTCGCCGCGGGCGTCGGAGAACTGATCGACGCGGACGCCCTGATGGCGCTGACGCCGCTGGACGACGTCCGCGGCACGGCGGCCTATCGGCGCGAGATGGCGGCGCGGCTCATCGAGCGCGGGCTTGCCGAACTCGGCGCGGAGCTTGCGCGATGAACGAACCAACCGACCGTCCGATCGAAGCGGCGGCGACGCAGGGGATCGCGCTCGAGGTCAACGGCCGGCGCGTCGAGCTCGCCGTCGCCCCGGGGACGCGGCTCTCAAACGTGCTGCGCGACACGCTCGGGCTGAACGGAACGAAAGTGGGCTGCGAGGCGGGCGACTGTGGCGCCTGCACCGTGCTCCTGGACGACGAACCGGTGTGCGCCTGCCTCGTTGCGGTCGGGCAGTGCGCGGGCGGCCGTGTCCGGACCGTCGAGGGACTCGCCGACGCCGACGGCCGCCTCGACCGCCTGCAGCGGTCCTTCGTCGAGCACGGCGCCGCCCAATGCGGCATCTGCACGCCGGGCATGCTGATGGCGGCTACGGCCACGCTCGCGCGTCACCCGAACCCGACCGAGGCCCAGGTCCTCGACGGAATCGGCGGCGTGCTGTGCCGCTGCACCGGGTACCGCAAGATCGTCGAAGCGGTCATGATGGCGGCGCCCGGGCTGGCCGAGGCGCCGGCCGCCCGGCGCCCGGACGCGGGACGCGCCGTCGGGGCCCGACTGCCCCGGCTCGACGCACACGGCAAGGTCACCGGCACCGAGCGCTTCGGCGCCGACGAGGCGCCCGCCGGATCGCTTTGGCTCAGGGTGATCCGCTCGCCGTACGAGCGCGCCGGGTTCAGCATCGGCGACACGCGCGCATTCGTCGCCGAACACGGCCTGACAGGTGTGCTCACCGCGGCCGACATTCCGTTCAACCGGTTCGCGATCTTTCCCGATCTGCGCGACCAGCCTGCGCTCGCGGAGGAGCGCACGCGGTTCCGCGGCGAGGCGGTGATGGTCCTCGTCGGCCCGCGCCGGGCGGTCGATGCGGTCGACCCCGCCAAAGTGCCCATTCGCTGGCGCCGCCTTCCCGGGGTCAGCGACGTGGAGCAGGCGCTTGCCGAAGGCGCGCTTGCCGTCCACGAGCGCTGGCCCGGCAACCTGTTGTGCCGGGGCCGGGTGGCACGCGGCGACGTGGACGCGGCGCTCGCTTCGGCGGCGATCCGCTGCGAGGCCAGCATGACCACGGGCTACGTCGAGCACGCCTACATCGAACCCGAAGCGGGCTGGGCGCAGTGGAGCGGAGTCGCCGGCGCCGAGCGCCTGACCGTGTTCGCGTGCACGCAGACGCCGTACATGGACCGCGACGAACTCGCGTCGATGTTCGCGATCGAGCCTTCGCGGGTTCGCATCATTCCGTCGGCGGTCGGCGGCGGATTCGGTGGCAAGCTCGACCTGTCGATCCAGCCGCTGCTCGCCGCCGCCGCGCGCAAGTTCGGCCGGCCGGCGCGCATCGTCTACGACCGGCCGGAGTCGATGGCCTCGACCACCAAGCGGCACCCGGCGCGGATGCGCGCCGCGATCGGCGCCGACGCGAAAGGCAATCTTCTCGCCTACGATTTCACCGGCGACTTCAACACCGGGGCGTACGCGTCCTGGGGCCCGACGGTGGCCAATCGCGTGCCGATCCACGCGAGCGGTCCGTACCGCATCGCCGGGGTCCGGGCGCTGACCCGCGCGGTCTTCACCAACGACGCCGTGGCGGGCGCGTTCCGGGGCTTCGGTGTGCCGCAGTCGACGCTGATCAACGAGGCGCTGGTCGACGAGGTGGCCCTGCGCGTCGGCGAGGATCCGCTGGAGTTTCGCCATCGCCACGCGCTGCGCCGCGGTGACCCGACCGCGACCGGGCAGCGGCTGGACGCGAGCGTGGGCCTGCAGGCCTGCCTCGACGCGCTGCGCCCGGCCTGGCAGGACGCGCGGGCGCGCGCCGCCGAATTCAATCGAGGTGATGGTGCCGCCCGGACGGGCGAGCTCGCCGATCCGCACAGTCGCTATTCGCGCGGCAAGCGCCGGGGCGTCGGCATCGCCTGCATGTGGTACGGCATCGGCAATACCGTGATCGCCAATCCGTCGTCGATGACCGTCGGCCTGCGGCGCAGCGGCCGGTTCATGTTGTACAACGGAGCGGTCGACATCGGGCAGGGCACCTATACCGTGATGCCGCAGATCTGTGCCGACGCGCTCGGGGTGCCGGTCTCGCTGATCGATCAGGTCACCGCCGACACCGACCTCACGCTGGACGCCGGCAAGAGCTCCGCGTCCCGCCAGACCTTCGTGTCGGGCAATGCCGCCCGGCTGGCCGGGGACGACCTGCGGGTCAAGCTGCTCGCGCTGCTCGAACTGCCTGCCGACGGCGCGATCGCGATCGTCGGCGGGCAACTGACCGGCGTGTCGGGAGACACGCGCCGCAGCGTCGCGCTGTCGAGACTGACGGTCGATGCGCGTGGCGACGTCGCGGTCGGCCAGGGATACTTCGATCCGCCGACGGTGCCGCTGGACGCCGACGGTCAGGGCGTGCCCTACGCGACCTACGGCTTCGCGGCGCAGTTCGCCGAAGTGGAGGTCGACGTGGAACTGGGCACGACGCGGGTGCTGGCGATCCATGCCGCGCACGACGTCGGCCGCGCGGTGAACCCGACGCAGGTCGAAGGGCAGATCCACGGCGGGATCGCGCAGGGACTCGGGCTGGCGCTGATGGAGGAGTACGCGGGCGGGCGCACCGACAACCTGCACGACTACCTGATCCCGACCGCCGGCGACGTTGCGCCGATCACGATCCACCTGATCGAAGACGCCGAGCCGCTCGGGCCCTACGGCGCGAAGGGGGTCGGCGAGCCCGCGCTCGTGGCGACCGCGCCGGCGATCCTGAACGCGATCCACCACGCGACCGGCGTTCGCGTCACGCAGGTGCCCGCGACGCCGGATCGCCTGCGCGCCGCGATCCGGGACGCCGGCGCCGCCACGGGCGACGATCGCCCGAACGGAGTGAAGCCACGATGACCGATCCCCATCCGAACGACGCGGTCGAGGTCGCGAACAGCGCGCCCGTCGCGCCCCAGGTGCCCGAGAGTTCGCGCGCGCCGGAGCGCATGGCCGCCGACAAGGTGGAGTGCAACGCCTGCCCGGTGCTGTGCCAGATCACCGAAGGAAGAAGCGGCGCGTGCGACCGCTACGCCAACGTCGCGGGCGTGCTCACGCGCGTGGATCCGGTGCTGGTGATGCGCCGCGCGATCGAGGGCGAGGAGCCCCTGGCGCTGGTCGCTTTCGATCCGGGCGAGCAGGGCTGGAATGGCGAGATCGTCGGCAGCGAGGTGTTCCTGACCGGCGTGGGTGCGGGCACCACCTACCCGGACTACAAGCCGGCGCCGTTCATCGTCGCGAGCGAGATCGACGGTGTGGAGACGGTGACCGTGGTCACCGAGGGAATCTTCAGCTACTGCAGCTTCCGCGTGAAGATCGACACCGACCGGTGGCTGGGCCCCGAGCGCGCCCTGGTCCGGCACAAGGGCGAGGCGGTCGGGCATGTGACCACGCAGGAGTACGGCTCGCAGTTCCTGTCGCTGGGCGGTGTGCACC
>Ga0316188_10000189_pt1 | contig 22818 bp, 22 predicted proteins | sample Phiworburrow1_MG_FD_204933 | JGI IMG/M metagenome (GOLD analysis project Ga0316188, IMG submission 204933) | Coastal sediment microbial communities from Maine, United States - Phippsburg worm burrow 1 | ecosystem: Environmental > Aquatic > Marine > Coastal > Sediment | place: USA: Maine... | reverse complement strand
GTTCCTGGCAGCACACGAGCGCAAAAAGGGGAGGGTTGCGTGAAGCTTCTCGCGATCGACACGTCGTCGCCAGCCTGTTCCGTCGCACTCCAGGTGGGAGATGAGGTCTCCGATCGGCATGAAGAGCAGGACCGGGAACATACGCGCCTGCTGATACCCATGATTCGGGCATTGCTGGCCGAGGCGAATCTGTCGACGCAGCAACTCGATGCGATCGTATTGGGCAACGGTCCAGGCTCCTTTATCGGGATGCGTATCGCCGCGTCAGTGGCCCAGGGGCTGGCCCATGGTGCCGGTATCGACATTGTTCCGGTGTCGTCGCTGGCAGCCGTCGCCGCGGAGGTCTTTTCCACATCCGATGCAAACGAGGTGATTGTCGCCCAGGATGCGCACATGAACGAGGTCTATCTCGGCGCCTTCCGGCGCGGCGCCAAAAATCTGCCGCAGGCGATCTTTCCCGAATGCCTGCAATCCCAGACGCTCATTGAAGGCCTGGACGAGTCCTCTGCGTCAGGTCGTGTCGCGGCAGGCTCCGGATGGGCACGATACCCGGCGCTCGCCGCGGCAAACGACGGTCTCATTGGGTCGAGCTCGGATAGCAGGTACCCGAGGGCGCGGTTCTTGTTGCCACTCGGTGAGGCAGCCCTGGTTGATGGCATGGCCATTCGGCCCCAGGATCTCGTGCCCGCTTACCTGCGCAGCAAAGTGGCGCAGAAGCCCGCGTCTGGCTAGTTCGTAACAGATCTGTAATATAGGGCTGTTAAAGAAGCAGCATGACCGCACAGAAAATACTCATTGTCGAAGACGAACAGGCGATTCGCGAGATGACTGCGTTCCACCTGTCACGGGCTGGTTACGACGTTTTCGAGGCCCAGGATTGCCGGGAGGCGCGTGCGCTGCTCGCCGACAACCGACCAGACCTGGCGCTGATCGACTGGATGTTGCCCGACATGAGCGGGCTTGAACTCACGCGCACACTCAAGCGGGATAAGGAGTTCGAAGATCTCGCAATCATCATGCTGACGGCGCGAGCCGACGAACGCGACAAGGTCTCTGGCCTGGAGGGCGGTGCTGATGACTACATCACCAAGCCGTTCTCGCCGCGGGAACTGGTGGCGCGTATCAAGGCCGTATTGCGACGAGCCGTTAATTCCGCGGATGAAGTCGTGAGTGCAGGCGTGCTTCAAATCGACGCCGCCGGGCACCGCGTATTGTCGTCGGGGAAGGAAATCAAGCTCGGGCCGACCGAGTATCGGCTGCTCCACTTCCTGCTGACACATGCCGAGCGAGTCTACAGCCGTACGCAGTTGCTGGACCGTGTCTGGGGAGCCAACGTCTACGTCGAAGAACGCACCGTCGACGTGCACATTCGGCGGCTGCGCAAAGCGCTGGCTGTCGCGAGTGCGGACGACTACATTCAGACCGTGCGGGGCGCCGGTTACCGGTTTTCGGTTCGCGATGTCTGATGCGGCCCGAAAATTTCTCGTCGCCGTCCTCATGTTCCTGGCGGCGGGTGCTGCGATAGGTTGGCTCTACGATCGACCGGGACTCGGGTTGATGGTGGCGGCGCTACTCGCATTGCTCTGGCAGGTGCGCCAGTTGCTGAGCTTCGATCGTGCGCTGCGTACAGGAAACTTCGATAGTTTTCGGCAGGGCGAGGGCATCTGGGAGCAGATTTTCTCGCGCTTCCAGTACGAGCACGAGAAAGCTGCGCGCAGGAAACTGGGTTACCGGCAGCTGTTGCGTGAGGTGCGCAAGTCGACCAATGCGATGCCCGATGGGGCAGTAATTCTTAATAGCCAGAACGAGATCATCGCCAGTAATCGGGCGGCGAAGGAGTTGGCGGGCATAAAGCGCAAGAAAGACCGTGGGCAGCGCGTCGACAATATCCTGCGCGACCCCGAGTTGACGCGTCTGCTGCATGCGGACGATGACTCGCTAAGCGTTGAGATGGTGTCGCCGATTGACGATGGCCGTTGGCTCAACTGTCGTGTCGTTCCCTACGGAGGTGACCAGAAACTACTGCTGTTGCGTGACGTTACTGAGCGCATGCGCCTGAGCAAAATGCGTCGCGACTTCGTCGCAAATGCATCGCATGAACTGCGCTCGCCGTTGACCGTCATAGCGGGTTATCTTGACAGTCTGGCCGATGATGACGATATGCCAGCCGACTGGTCGAAACCCGTAGCGCAGATGCGGGCACAGGCACGCCGTATGCGCCACATTCTCGGCGAAATGCTGGAGTTGTCGAGGTTGGAGAGTGCCGGCACGTCTGCTGCGGATGATGCCATCGAAATTTCCCGCCTGCTCGAGGACGCCAGGAGCGCGTTCGAGGGCCATGCAGACATCGCAAGAATCGTCATTGACGCCGAACCCGGCGCGCAGCTGAGGGGTAGTGCGGCGGAGATTGAGACTGTTATCGTAAACCTGCTTTCCAATGCGATTCGATTCACTCCGACAGACGGCGAAATTGCGTTGACCTGGCGCGTGGACGCCGATGGCGCCGACCTTATCGTTGCTGACACAGGTGAGGGAATCGACGCAGAGCATATCCCGAGACTGACCGAACGGTTCTTCCGCGTGGACAAGGGTCGAGCCCGTGACAAGGGCGGTACAGGTCTCGGGCTCGCCATCGTCAAGCACGTATTGGCGCGGTACGACGCAGTGCTTAGCATAAACAGTGAACCGGGCAAGGGCAGTGAATTTCGTTGCCATTTCCCGTCTGACCGCGTCGTCATCGCCGCGCCTGAATCCGTGTCATGAAACTGCAATATTTCTGTCATATAAGCGACATCTCACGTCGTTAACGTGCCGCTTACTTAATCGTAACCTGATAGAAACAAGGGCAATTGCCCTGCCAGGAATTAGCAATAATGAAACTACTAGCACAGATCGCTACCGCCCTTATCTTGCTGGCGCTATTGGCCATGCCCGCAGCCGCGCAAGAGGATTGGACTGATCGCATAAAACTCAAGGGCGACGTTCGTTTACGTTACGAGACAATTGACCTGGAAGGTGTTACTGAACGCCAGCGCATGCGTTTTCGGACGCGCTTTGGCCTTTCCGCGATAGTCACGGACGATGTCAAATTTGTCTTTCAAATCGCATCCGGAGGCGATGATCCGGTATCTACCAACCAGTCGTTCGACGATGGTTTTTCTACGAAAGATCTTGGCATCGATCTGGCCTACATCGACTGGAGGATTCGCGACGGTCTGAATTTTTATGGCGGCAAGATGAAGAACCCGCTGTTCAAGGCTGGCGGTGTGCCGCTCGTCTGGGACAGCGACCTGAACCCCGAAGGCCTTGCAGTCAAGTATTCGACAGGCGGATTCTTCGCAACACTGGGTGGCTTTTCTGTTGAGGAGCGAGCCGCAGCAGATGATTCGCTGCTTTATGTCGCGCAGGCCGGCTACAAGTTTCCCATTGGCGATGCGGCCAGCCTGACGGCGGGTGCCGGCTACTTTGCTTACACCAACACCATTGGTAATACGCCATTCTACAATGGCCGTCCGAAGGGTAATACCGTCGACATAACGAATAATTATGTTTACGAATACAAGAACACTGAAGTATTCGCTCAGTTCGATACCAAACTTGGAGATTGGCCACTCGGGATATTCGCGCACTATACGCAGAATAACGAAGTGAGTGTCGGGGACACGGGATACGCTTTTGGGGCGAAAATCGGGTCGGCAAAGGCTGACGGCGAGATGGAGTTTAGCTGGACATACCAGGATATTGAAGCCGATGCGGTTATCGCGACATTCAATGACTCTGACTTCGGTGGCGGCGGTACCGGTTCGGACGGCCACATGCTTAAGGCAAAGTACGCCGTGTCAAAGAATATGGCGGTGGGCGGAACGCTGTTTGTTAATACTGTCGACAAATTTCTGGCGGTTGAGCGGGACTACAATCGTCTGCAGCTTGACGTAGAATTCAAGTTTGACTGACAAAGGCTGTGGAGCCCCCAATGGAAGCATCTGACCTGACCGATCATATTTCGCGTCGATTCAACAAGGACCTCGAGGACCTGCGTAATCATGTTCTCGCCATGGGTGGCCTGGTTGAGCAGCAGTTGTCACTGGCGATCTCGGCGATCGTCAGTGGCGACAGCGAACTCGGACTGAAAGTCGCGGAAGACGACCACAAGGTCAACGAATTTGAGGTCAGCATCGACGAAGAGTGCGGTCGAATTCTCGCAACGCGCGCTCCGACGGCAGGTGACCTGCGATTGATCGTCGCCATCATCAAGACCATTACCGACCTTGAGCGGATTGGCGATGAGGCTGAGAAAATCGGATTCCTGGCCTCGAAGCTGGCTGCCATGGACCGGCCATCCGACTCCTACCGCGAGCTGAAGACGCTTGGCCAGCATGTCGCTCACATGGTTCGCGATGCGATGAACGCATTTGCGCGCCTCGATGTCGAGGAAGCATGGGACGTCGTCCGCGAAGACGGACGTGTGGATGAAGAATACGAATCCATCCAGCGGCAGTGCATTACGTTCATGATGGAAGATCCACGGTCGATCAAGCGTGTTATGAACGTCACCTGGTGTGCACGTTCACTGGAGCGCATCGGCGACCATGCCAAGAATATCTGCGAGTACGTCATCTATATGGTGCAGGGGAGGGATGTGCGTCATACTGGCCTTCCTGAAGGCAATAAATCCGATTCGTAAACGATGACACGACCGAACCGCCGCCTGCTGAATCTGGCAGGTTTTCTCGCCTGTGCAGGCATGATGGGTTTCGCCCTGTATGCACAGCACGTCCTGCTCCTCGATCCTTGCCCGCTGTGCATTATTCAGCGTATTGCGACAATCTCCCTGGGGTTGGTATTTCTCATTGCCGCGGTGCATAACCCGGGTAATGTCGGCTCGAGAATCTACGGGATACTCGTCGCGCTGACCGCGGGCTTTGGTGTCAGTGTCGCCTCCTGGCACGTGCGCCTGCAAAACATGCCGGCGGATGATATCCCCTCGTGTGGGCCCGGTTTTGAATACATCGTTGATAACTTCCCGCTATCCGATGCGCTTGGCATGATCTTCAAGGGCTCCGGTGAGTGTGCGGAAGTCGTGTGGCGCCTGCTCGGACTGTCGATGCCCACCTGGGTAATCATCGGGCTGGGTGGTCTCGGGATCGCCGGCATTTACAACAACTTCCGGAAAGCCTGACGTCGCGCCCCTACAGCAGCATCAGTTCCATGGTGCGCCGGTACATGCTGGTCAGCGTAATAACGTCTTCGACTTTGACGTGCTCATCGATCTTGTGAATCGACGCGTTTACGGGGCCCAGTTCAACCACATCCACACCGGCCGGTGAAATAAAGCGGCCGTCCGAGGTACCGCCTCCCGTTGATAACTCCGGTGCGCTGCCGGTGTGTTCGGTAACGGCCTGGCTGACTGCATTGATCAGCTTGCCGGGCTCTGTCAGGAAGGGCTTGCCGGACAGGTGCCAGTTGAGTTCGTAATCAATGTCATGCGCATCGAAAACCGCGTGCACTTTTTCCTGCAACGATTCATGCGTCCATTCCGTTGAGTAGCGGAAATTGAAACGGGCGGATAGTTCGCCGGGTGTCACGTTCGGTGCACCAATGCCCGCGCGAACATCGACGACCTGGAAACTTGTCGGCGGGAAGAACTCATTGCCGTCGTCCCAAACGATGTCATGCAGTTCGGCAAGCACTGGTGCGAAGCGACGAATTGGGTTGTCCGCAAGCTGGGGATACGCAACGTGCCCCTGGACACCATTGACGGTCAGCATGCCGCTTAAGGAGCCGCGTCGTCCAACGCGGACAATGTCGCCAAGCGTATGCTGGCTTGATGGTTCTCCAAGCACGCACCAATCGATATGTTCGTCCCGCGCTGTCAGCGCGTCGATGACCTTAAGGGTGCCGTCGCGTGCCCGGCCTTCCTCGTCGCTCGTGATCAACAACGCGATACTGCCGGCGTAGTCCGAATGCGAGCCAACAAACTCTTCTATTGCAACGACCATTGCGGCCAGGCCGCTTTTCATGTCGGCCGAGCCCCGGCCATACAGTAAACCGTCTTTGAAGGTCGGCTCGAACGGATCGGTGCTCCACTGCTTTTCGTCACCGGGCGGCACGACATCGGTATGCCCGGCGAAGCACAGCACCGGCGAAGTGTTACCACGACGTGCCCACAGGTTGGTCACATCGTTGAACTGCATGGTTTCACAGTTAAATCCCAGTTTCGTCAGGCGCTCGCTCAGAAGCGCCTGGCAACCCGCATCGTCAGGCGTAATGGACCGCCGCCTGAGCAGGTCGCACAGGAGGTCGATTGTTGCTTCTGAGGTTTTGTTGGCCATTGTTGCGATCTATTTTGTAACTAATTGAAGTATAAGTAAAAAACGCGATAATCGTCGATGCCTGCAGCAGAGCGTATTGCCGGGCGTTTTGCAACAAATTGGTAACATTCCGCGCTTAAGCTTTGCGCATGATTTCTAAACACCCCGGAGAACTCAAGGTGAGTCACTACCGCAAAGCATTTGTCTTTACCCTTATCGCAACCCTCGGTCTGACATTGTCAGCCACCGCGTTCGCGCAAGCTGGCCGCGATTACGTCTACGTCGTCGGTTCGTCGACAGTCTATCCGTTTGCAACCGTTGTTGCTGAACGATTCGGACGCAGCAGCGAATTCAAAACCCCGAAAATCGAGTCGACCGGATCGGGTGGCGGCCTGAAGCTCTTTTGCGACGGCGTCGGCGTTGATTATCCCGATATCGCCAACTCGTCGCGGGCGATCAAACAATCGGAAGTCGATTCCTGCGCCGCAAATGGCGTCACCGAGATCGTCGAGGTCAAGATTGGCTACGACGGCATAGTTTTCGCTAACGCTATCGGCGGCGAGACAGTGTCACTGAGCCGCGCAGACATCTTCCTGGCACTGGCCAAGGAAGTGCCTGGCGAAGCGGACGGCGAACTGATCGAAAACCCCTACATGACCTGGGCGGACGTCAACCCGAGCCTGCCGGCCATAAAGATCGAGGTTCTCGGACCGCCACCAACCTCGGGAACACGTGATGCGTTCGTTGAACTTGGGATGGAGGGCGGTTGCAAGGCGACACCATGGATCGCCGCGCTCAAGAATGCCGACAAGAATCGCTACAAGGCAATCTGCCATACGATTCGTGAGGACGGTGCTTTCGTTGAGGCTGGTGAAAACGACAACCTGATCGTGCAGAAACTGCAGGCTAACCCCAACGCGTTCGGCATATTTGGCTTCAGTTTCCTTGATCAGAACATGGAGAAGGTCAAAGGCTCGCTCATCGACGGTGTTGCACCGACGTTCGATGCCATTGCCGAAGGTGAATATCCTGTGTCGCGCCCGCTCTACTTCTACGCAAAGAAAGCACACGTCGGTGTAATCCCCGGACTGCGCGGCTACCTGCAAGAGTTTACGAGCGAGCGCGCCTGGGGCGAGGAAGGTTATCTTTCTGACCGCGGCCTCATTCCAATGCCGGATGCAGAGCGTGCCGAAGTGGCCGCAGCCGTTCGGAACCTGACGCCGCTGACTACCGCCGCAGAGTAAAACGATATACTGGCAAGCGCGGGCGGCGATCCATTCCGGGTCGCCGCCGTTTGTTACCCGAACATAAACTATGCAAAGCACCACAATTATTCTGCTCCTCGGCTTCATGGCCGTCACCGCGTTCTATCTGGGTCGCGGCAGATCGCTGTCGCTGGTCGGCGGGCATGGTCATGGGTTGGCATTGCATTCACTGCCAGGCTACTACGGTTACTACGTTGCAATCTGGGTCGCGCTGCCGGCGCTCGGTTTGTTGTTGCTCTGGGTGCTGATCGAGCCCCGGATCGTCGTTGCGCTGGTCGTCAAAGGGCTGCCAGAGGCCTACCGGTCGTTGTCGGCAGGCGAACTCAACCTGCTCGTCAATAATATTCAAAACCTCGCGGCGGGCGATGTCGTCAGCGTGGATGTCGACGAGGTGCTGCGGAATGCTGCATCGCAGTTTACAAGCTACTTGGAGAAGAGCCGCCAGATTCTTGCGGTGCTCGCGGTAGGGGTGGCCGGCCTGGCTGGCTCGTTTGCCTGGCGCCGGATTCACCCGGACCTTCGCGCACGCAACCGCGTGGAACGCGTCATTCGCTGGTTCCTGATTGCCGCATCAAGCATCGCGATTTTCACGACGGTTGGCATTGTCTTGTCAGTACTGTTTGAGGCGATTCGCTTTTTCCAGGAAGTCCCCGTCACGGAATTCCTGTTTGGCCTGAACTGGAGCCCGCAGACAGCGATTCGCGCAGACCAGGTAGGCAGTTCCGGAAGCTTTGGTGCCGTGCCGCTGTTCGCAGGCACTATGCTTATCACAATTATCGCCATGGTCGTTGCGGTGCCTGTGGGCCTTATGACGGCGATTTATCTTGCCGAATACTCCAGCTCAAGAGTTCGCGGCATTGCCAAGCCATTACTGGAAATCCTGGCCGGTATTCCAACGGTGGTCTATGGCTTTTTCGCCGCATTGACCGTCGCGCCATGGGTGCGTCGTGCCGGCGAGGCAGCCGGTTTCGAGGTTGCTTCCGAAAGTGCGCTGGCAGCCGGGCTGGTAATGGGCATCATGATTATTCCGCTGGTGTCGTCTCTTTCAGACGACGCCATCAATGCCGTTCCAAGCGCTATGCGTGATGGCGCGCTGGGACTTGGATCGACGCGGTCCGAGACGATGAACAAAGTGATTTTGCCCGCTGCCTTGCCAGGTATTGTCGGCGGCATCCTGCTGGCAGTATCGCGTGCGATTGGTGAGACCATGATCGTGGTGATGGCGGCCGGCCTTGCCGCGAATCTCACGGCCAATCCGTTTGAGGCAGTCACCACTGTGACCGTGCAAATCGTCACACTGCTGGTCGGTGACCAGGAGTTCGACAGCGCGAAAACGCTCGCGGCCTTCGCCCTGGGCCTGATGCTGTTTGTGGTCACACTGTTCCTCAATATCATTGGCTTGAGCGTGGTGCGCAAGTACCGCGAGCAATACGACTAGGCCTTGACGATGGGTGCTGACAGGACAACGAGACAAAAAGTCGAGGCAGGGCTGCCGCGGCGTCGCCGCAAAGAGTTCACCTTCAAGATGCTGGGCATGTTTGCGACAGCGGTTGGCATCCTGTTCCTGGGGGTGTTCTTTGCCAGCCTGATCGGTGAAGGCGCTTCCGCGTTCAAGCAGACCTACCTGCAACTCGATATCGAACTCAGCGAGGATGTTCTTGCGCCAGGCGGTGAGCTGGATCTCGCCTATGCCGACTTCGATGGGCTGGTGCGCGCCGCATTACGCCGCGAACTGCCCGATGTATCAGGTCGCCAGGAGCGTCGTGAGCTCTATCGCATCGTGAGTATTGGTGCGAGTTACCAGGTCCGCGACCTCGTTGCAGGTAACCCCGATCTTGTTGGCACCACGCAGACATTGTGGGTGCCTGCATCATCCAACGTCGACATGCTGATCAAAGGCAATATCGATGCGAACGTTGCAGAGGCGCTGCGGCCGATTTCTGACAAGCAGATCGCCTGGGTCGAGACTCTGCGGGAGGCAGGGCGCCTCGATACGCGTTTCAATACGGCGTTGTTCACCAACGGTGACTCTCGTGAGCCGGAGCTTGCCGGCATCAAGGGTGCCGTCATGGGGTCGCTGTATATGTTGATGGTGACAATGGTGCTGTCGTTCCCGATCGGCGTTGCTGCAGCGATTTATCTCGAAGAGTTCGCGCCGCGCAATCGGTGGTCAGACCTGATTGAGGTCAACATCAACAATCTCGCGGCTGTGCCGTCGATTGTATTCGGCCTGCTGGGCCTGGCCGTGTTCATCAACTGGGCAGCGTTGCCGAGGTCTGCACCGCTGGTCGGTGGCCTGGTGCTGACGCTACTGACATTGCCCGTCATTATCATCGCGTCGCGCGCTGCGATCAAAGCCGTGCCGCCGTCTATTCGCGAAGCCGCGCTGGGTCTCGGCGCCTCGCAGACGCAGGTCGTATTTCACCATGTCCTGCCCCTGGCAATGCCGGGCATGCTGACTGGCGCGATTATCGGCATGAGTCGTGCGCTCGGCGAGTCTGCACCATTGCTCATGATCGGCATGGTGGCGTTTATCGTCGACGTCCCGGGAAGTTTTACGGACCCTGCGACGGCGCTGCCGGTACAGATTTTCCTCTGGGCTGACAGCCCGGAACGAGCCTTCGCCGAGCGTACTTCGGCAGCAATCATCGTCTTGCTGGGCTTTCTTCTCGTGATGAATCTGGCAGCCGTTATCCTAAGGAAGCGACTGGAGCGTAAATGGTAATCTCCAAAGGTATGAGTAAGGTGACTGAAATTCGGGAACGCAAGACCGGGCTGACCGGCGAAACCGTCGGCAACATCCGTTCGGATCACCCGTTCATGGTTGCCGAGGACGTAAACGTCTACTACGGCGACAATCATGCGATCCAGCACGTTTCTCTCGAGATTGGCAAGAAGGAAGTCATCGCGCTTATCGGTCCCTCCGGTTGTGGCAAGTCGACATTCCTGCGTTGTCTCAATCGCATGAATGACACGATCGAGACGGCGCGTGTCACTGGCAACATCACGCTGGATGGCAAGGATATTTACCGCAAGGAACAGGATCCTGTTGCGCTGCGAGCCCGGGTCGGCATGGTGTTCCAGAAACCGAACCCGTTCCCCAAGAGTATCTACGACAACGTTGCCTACGGTCCGCGTATTCACGGTCTCGCAGCCGACAGGGCGGAGCTCGATAACATCGTGCACTCGAGCCTCGAGCGTGCAGGGCTGATCAATGAAGTTAAGGACCGATTGGATGAGCCAGGTACAAGCCTGTCCGGTGGTCAGCAGCAGCGCCTTTGTATTGCGCGGACGATTGCTGTGAATCCTGAAGTCATTTTGATGGATGAGCCCTGCTCGGCACTGGATCCGATTGCGACGGCGCGAATCGAGGATCTCATGGATGAATTGTGCGAGGACTACGCGATTGTGATCGTGACCCACTCAATGCAGCAGGCCGCGCGCGTATCGAAGCGCGTTGCATACTTCCACCTGGGGCTGCTCGTGGAGGTCGATGAGACGGACAAGATCTTCACCAATCCGCAGCACAAACTCACGGAAGACTACATTACAGGCCGTATCGGCTAGGCGTTCGCTTTCTTCCAGAAGTCGCTGAAGCGCTTTTCGGAAAATCCGACCGCCATGAATTGCGGTGATTCGAGTACCGGTCGCTTCAGGAGCGTTGGCTGCTCCAGCATCAACGCAAACGCCCGGTTCTTCGTCATACCTGCCCGGTCAACTTCCGGAATCTTGCGCCAGGTCAGGCTCTGTCGATTCAGCAGTTTTTCCCATTCGAGTCGTGCTGACCAGCGTTCCAGCATCTGGATATCCAGCCCATCGTCGCGAACATCGTGAAAGCGAAACTCGATGTCATTCTCGGCGAGGTACTTGCGGGCGTTACGGCAGGTATCGCAGCTCTTGATTCCGTAAACAGTAAGCATGGCGTCAGTCCAGGTTTCTCAGCAGGTCGTTGAGGCCCGTTTTGGCGCGAGTTTTCGCATCAACCTGCTTCACAATAACCGCACAGTATAACGAATACTTGCCGTCGGCTGCGGGCAGGTTGCCCGAGACCACAACCGACCCGGCCGGAATGCGGCCATAGGTAATTTCTTCTGTCTCGCGATTATAGATGCGGGTGCTCTGGCCGAGGTAAACGCCCATTGAGATGACGGAACCCTGTTCAACGATGACGCCTTCAACGACCTCGGAGCGGGCACCAATGAAACAGTCGTCTTCGATGATCGTGGGTCCTGCCTGGATCGGCTCGAGGACACCGCCGATGCCGACGCCACCGGACAGGTGGACGTTCTTGCCAATCTGCGCACAACTGCCTACCGTGGCCCAGGTATCAACCATCGTGCTGCTGTCGACGTAGGCGCCGATGTTCACGTAACTTGGCATCAGGACAACGTCCGGTGCCACGTAAGCACCCTTGCGCACAATGGCATCGGGCACCACGCGCACGCCGTCTGCCCGAAATTGTTCTTCCGAGTAATCGGCGTACTTCATCGGCACCTTGTCGTAGAAGCGGCTGTGACCGCTCTCAATGACCTTGTTGTCGGTCAGTGCGAAGCTCAGCAGCACGGCTTTCTTGAGCCACTGGTTGACGTGCCAGTCACCGTCCTTCTTTTGGGCCACACGCGCCGCCCCCGAGTCCAGCAGGGCGATCGCTTCCTGTACCGCTGCTTCGACCTGCGCGCGGTCTGCGAAACCCTGAGCCCGGTTCTCGAAGGCTTCTTCGATAATCTGTTCCAGTTCCTGCATGTTTTCGCTCTTAAGTGTTGCCGGCGCCGCTGTCGAGATGTTCCAGCAGGGCTTCGCCCAGCTGCTGTTGTTGCTTGTCGTCCAGGGCACCGCCACCGGATTCGAGGCAAACGTAGAATACGTCTTCGGCGCGCTCGCCAATAGTCACAATTTTCGCCGCCTCAATATCGATGCCCTGCTCGATGAACACCTGGCCGATACCGCTCAGCAGGCCGGGTCGATCCGCGGCCCGCAATTCAAGGACGGTCTGGTCGTTGGCAGTACTCTGGCCAAAGTCGACCGTCGTTTTGGTGGTAAACATGCGAGCCTGCCGAGGCAGTGCACGTGTCACCGACACCATCTTGTCACTTGGCGCGGTCAGGATGCGAGTCAGCGCGCGTCGCACCTTGGCGATACGTCGCTCATCGCTTTCAACCCGCTGGTCGAGTTCCATGAAAACGAGCGTCACGATATTACGTGAATGATCGAGCGACACGATACGGGCATCGATGATTGTGAAGCCGAGTTCGTCGAGCGCAGCAGTGGCGTGCGCAAACGTTCGACTCTGACGCGGCGTGTACAGCACGGCTTCGACACCATCCCCGGTATGGCGCCGCCGAACATCGACGAGTCCGATTTCTGATTCTGTGTCGGAATCCGCGAGCCACTCGGTATGCCAGGTGATTTCCTTAACCCGATGCTTGAGGAAGTAGTTGTCGTTCAACAGTGACCAGACATAGTCGATGCGCTCGAGGGGAATGCCGCGCTCCACGAGAATCGCACGCGCTTTTTCCTGCTTCTCATTGAGCAGGAGTTCGCGATCGATCGGATTTTCCAGCCCACGCCTTAGAGCCTGCTTCGTGAGGACGTAGAGATCATGAAACAGCTGCGCCTTCCACGAGTTCCAGAGTTTTGGATCGGTGCCGCGCACGTCGGCGACGGTCAGCACGTACAGGTAGTCGAGATGCAAGGGGTCGCCGACGATGGAGGCAAACTCATTGATGACATCCGGATCGTGAATGTCTTTCTTTTGTGCGGTCATTGACAGGACGAGGTGATTGCGCACGAGCCAGGCCACAATGCCGGCTTCATATTTGCTGAGCCCGTGCTCGAGACAAAACGCCTCGGCATCGACGGCGCCCAATTCCGAATGGTCGCCACCGCGGCCCTTCGCGATATCGTGGAACAGGCCGCCCAGGTAGGCGATCTCGGGCTGTTCGAGCCCCTGCATGACCTCGCTGCAGTGGGGAAACTCGTCGTCGAAACGGGATAGCGCGAAGCGCCGCAGGTTGCTGACGACGAACAGTGTGTGCTCGTCCACTGTGTAGGCGTGAAACAGGTCATACTGCATACGTCCGACGATTCGCCCGAACGCCGGAATGTAGAGGCCCAGTACGCCATAGAGATTCATGCGCCGCAGTTCATGCGTTACGCCTTCGGGTGCACGCAGGATCGAGAGGAACAGGCGATGGTGCCGGGGGTTCTGGCGGAACTCGTCGTCGATCAGGTCCAGGTTGCGTTTGATCAGGCCGACAGTCCATGCGCTGACGCCACGAATCTCCGGGTTTTGCTGCAGCAGCAGGAATAGCTCAAGCAATGCAGATGGATGGTTGCGGAAGACATTGTCGTGGACCGTCTGCAGGAAGCCGTTCCTGACCTTGAAGCGATCATTCAGCGGTTCGGCTGGCGCATCCGGATCCATGAGGATGGCTTCCTCGAAGAGCTGCAACAGCATCTCATTGAGGCGGCTCAGCTCCATCACCGTCCGGTAATAGCGCTGCATGAGCTGTTCCACAGCGAGCGTGTAGGTCGCATCCTCGTAGCCGAGCATCTCGGCCAGGGTCTTCTGGTGGTCGAACAGCAGGCGATCTTCGCGGCGGCCGGTGAGAATATGCAGCCCAAAACGGATACGCCACAGGAACGCCTGGCCTTCCTCGAGGCGCCGCAGCTGGCCCTTTGTCAGAAAGCGATGAGCGACCAGTTCGCGTAAGGTCGCTGCGCCAAAATGCCGTTTCGCCACCCAGCCGATCATTTGAATATCGCGCAGACCGCCGGGGCTGCCCTTGACGTTCGGTTCGAGGTTGTAGGCGGTATCGTGGTAGCGATGATGGCGGAGAATCTGTTCTTTACGCTTTTCCTCGAAAAACCGGTCTGAGGGCCACATCTGTTCGGGAGAAATGGCGGCCTGCATGGCCGCAAACAGTGATTCAGGACCCGCCAGGAGACGCGCTTCCATCAGCGTCGTGGCAACGGTCAGGTCCGCAGCGGCCTCCTCTCGGCACTGCGCGACGCTGCGCACACTGTGGCCGACTTCCAGCCCGATATCCCACAGGGCCGTAACAAAGGCGGAGAGGCCGTCATTACTCCCGTCTGGCAGGGTTTCGGGCACGAGCAGCATGATGTCGACATCGGAAGACGGGTGCAGCTCGCCGCGCCCATAGCCGCCTACGGCGACCAATGCTGCTCCGAGGGGCTCTATGTGCTCGCGCCAGAGGCCGGTCAGGACGTCGTCAATCAGCTCCGCACGGGCATGCACGAGGTTGACGACCGACTCGCCCGCCAGGAATCGCGTGCGCAGCGTCTCGCCGGCAGTTGCTAACGATTCGCGAATTTCACCGTAAGTCATTGTTATTTCAGCGGTCAGCGGCGCCCAATGTCAGCACCTCGAAGCCATCTGCGGTAATCAGGCAGGTGTGCTCCCACTGTGCGGACAGGCTGCGGTCCCTGGTCACGACGGTCCAGCCGTCGGGCAGCAGGCGCACAGCGGCTTTGCCGGCGTTCACCATCGGCTCCACCGTCAGGGTCATGCCTTCACGAAGCTCCATGCCCGTGCCGGCCTTGCCGTAATGCAGGACCTGGGGATCTTCGTGAAAGACCTCGCCGATGCCATGGCCGCAATACTCGCGAACCACGGAGTAGCGGTGTGACTCCACGTGCTTCTGGACGGCGGCACCCACATCGCCGAGGCGTTTGCCCGGCGCCAGTTGCTCGATGCCGAGCCACATCGCCTCTTTGGCGACGGTAGACAGGCGCCTCGCGAGGATATTTTCCTTACCAACCATGAACATACGGCTTGTGTCGCCGTGAAAGCCGTCCTTGATCACCGTGATATCGATATTCACGGCATCCCCGGACTTCAGGATCTTGTCGCCAGGGATCCCGTGACAGACCACGTTATTCACCGAGGTGCAGATCGACTTTGGGAAACCGCGATAGTTCAGGGGGGCAGGGATGGCATCCTGCTCGACCGTAATGAACTCGTGGCAAATCCGGTCGAGCTCGTCGGTTGTGACGCCTGGTTTGACATAATCACCGATCATGTCCAGGACATCGGCGGCCAGACGGCCGGCAATGCGCATTTTTTGCTGCTGTTCAGGTGATTTGATTGTGACTGTCATGGCTCAATAATCGGGTACCGGACACCATATACCGAGTCTAAGCGGATCTGTTTAGACTCGGTATATGGTGTCCGGTACCGCTAGAAAGTTACCGGTGAAAATAAAGGTTTAACGTCGGCGGCCGGCTATGGTATAAAGCGCGCGCGCCGGGGGCAACTAAGTTATTTCCGGTGACACTAAATCACACGTATATCGGCACGTTCTGCTGGGTGCCCCACCTAAAAAGGGGTTGTGGAATGGGATATACGGAGGCCTAACCCGGAGATATTGAAATGGCAGACGTAACCATGCGCCAGATGCTAGAGGCTGGCGTGCACTTTGGTCATCAGACCCGTTACTGGAACCCCAAGATGGCACCGTTCATCTTTGGCGAACGTAACAAAATCCATATTATCAACCTCGAAAAGAGCCTGCCTTTGGCGCGCGAAGCAAGCGCGTTCGTCAAGGCCACCGTCGCCGATGGCGGCACCGTCCTGTTTGTTGGTACCAAGCGTGCTGCGCGCGAAGCGGTACGCACGCATGCAGCGCGTTGTGAAATGCCATTCGTCAGCCAGCGCTGGCTCGGTGGCATGCTGACCAACTACAAGACGATTCGTCAGTCAGTCAAGCGCCTCAAGACGCTTGAAGCGATGGCGGAGGACGGCGGCTTCGACGGCCTGACCAAGAAAGAAGTCCTGGGACTGTCCCGCGAGCAGGAAAAGCTGGAGCGCAGCCTCGGCGGCATCAAGGACATGCGTTCGCTTCCTGACGTGATGTTTGTCGTCGGCGTTGACCATGAAGACATCGCTATCCGCGAAGCGCGTAAGCTGGGCATCCCTGTGGTCGCGGTGGTTGACACCAATTGTTCGCCCGACGGCGTTGACTACATTATTCCCGGTAACGACGACGCAATGCGTGCCATCGAGTTGTACTCGGGGATTATTGCTGACGCCGTTCTGGAAGGTAAGTCATCTCTGCCTGAAGTCGCGCTGGGCGAAGACGATTTCGTCGAGCTCGACGAACACGGCAAGCCGAAGAAAGCGCGTGCCAAGAAGAAGGCCGCCAAAAAGCCTGCAGTCAAGAAGAAAGTGGCAAAGAAAACCGCCACCAAAAAGGCACCGGCCAAGAAGGCTGCTGCGGATGACAAGGTTGACGATGCCAAGGCTGATGAAAAAGCTGAGGAAAAGGCTGACGCAAAGGTAGAGGCCAAGGCTGAGCCGAAGGCTGAGAAGAAAGCTGAAGCCAAGGCCGAGAAGAAGGCAGAAGCCAAGGTTGAGGAAAAGGCTGACGCGAAGGCAGAAGCCAAGGCCGAAAAAGCCGATGAAAAAGCGGAGGAAAAATAATGTCTATCACTGCATCAATGGTGAAAGAACTTCGCGAGCGCACGGGCGCCGGCATGATGGAGTGCAAGAAAGCGCTCGTTGAATCGAATGGCGATCTCGATGCGGCTGCGGAAGCGCTGCGCAAGTCGGGTCAGGCCAAGGCTGACAAGAAGGCCGGTCGTGTTGCCGCCGACGGTCGCGTCGTAATCAACAAGGATGGCGGTAAAGCCGTGATCGTTGAGGTCAATTCAGAGACGGATTTTGTCGCAAAAGACGAGAACTTCGTTACATTCGCCGAATCCATCGCTGCTGCCGCACTCGCTTCCGGTGAGACGGATGTTGTAGCGCTTGCGGGGCAGGACAGTGGTGACGGCCGCTCGGTAGAGCAGGCACGGACTGACCTCATCCAGAAGGTTGGCGAGAACATCTCGGTCCGCCGTGCCCAGATCGTGGAGAGTGACGGTCCGATCGGCACTTACACGCACGGCGCACGTATTGGTGCCATCGTTGCGCTGAAGGGTGGTGACGAAGAGCTGGCGCGCGATATCGCCATGCACGTTGCAGCGATCAATCCGACCTGCATCGACGAGTCCGGCGTTCCGGCAGAGATGCTCGAACGTGAGAAACGTATTTTCTCGGAACAGGCCGCCGCATCGGGCAAGCCGCCGGAGATCGTTGAGAAAATGGTCACCGGCCGTATCGCCAAGTTCCTGAAGGAAATCACGCTGGTAGGCCAGCCGTTCGTCAAGGATCCAGACGTATCGGTCGGCAAGCTGCTGAAGGGCGCTGATGCTTCGGTTGTGTCATTCATTCGTTTCGAGGTCGGTGAGGGCATCGAGAAGAAGGAAGATAACTTCGTCGAAGAAGTCATGGCCCAGGTTCAGGGCGCCAGTTAAGTAGGCTGCTTAAGCCGTTGATTTTAATGAAAACCCGTAATGAAGATCCGCAGGGTTTACGTTAGAATCAATGGCGATTTGCCCACGGGCACCCGTACAGATGAGGCCAGTGTATGACTGACAGTCCGGTTCAATACCGACGCGTACTGCTAAAACTCAGCGGTGAAGCGCTGATGGGAGAACTGGATTACGGCATTGAGCCGCGGGTCATTCAACGTATCGCCGCCGAAATCGCGACAGCCCGCAAGACAGGTGTCGAGATTGCCATCGTTGTCGGTGGTGGCAACATCTTCCGTGGCGCAGGCCTTGCGCGCGCCGGTATGGACCGCGTAACCGGCGACTACATGGGTATGCTGGCCACGGTTATGAACGCGCTGGCCATCCAGGATGCGCTCGAGTCACTTGATGTACACGCTCGCGTCATGTCGGCGCTCAAGATCAATGCGGTCTGCGAGGATTACATTCGCCGCCGTGCCATTCGGCATCTTGAGAAAGGGCGCGTGGTCATCATGGCGGCCGGCACCGGCAATCCATTCTTTACGACAGATACAGCAGCCAGTCTGCGTGCTATCGAAATTGGCGCCGACGTGTTGCTCAAGGCAACCAAGGTCGACGGCGTTTATGATTCGGATCCGGCAACAAACTCCGATGCCAAAAAATTCGAAGTCGTGTCGTACGACCAGGTGATCGCCGACAAGCTTAACGTGATGGATGCAACCGCGATCGTCATGTGCCGCGACAACCACCTGCCACTGCGTGTCTTCGACCTGACGAGGGCGAATGCGCTTGTCCAGGCGATGGCAGGCGATGAACTGGGAACACTGGTAGATGCCTGAGCGTAAGTTCCGGGTAATGAGTAAGAGGAGAGGGCAACATCGTGTTGGATGAAATCATGAAAGACGCTGGCGTACGCATGTCCAAGAGCGTAGCCGCACTCAAGTCCGAGTTGACCAAGATTCGTACAGGTCGTGCACACACGAGCCTGCTCGACCACATTACTGTTGAGTACTACGGCAGCGAGGTACCGCTAAGCCAGGTCGCCAACGTTGGCGTTGAAGACTCACGGACGCTGACGGTTACGCCATGGGAAAAAGACATGGTTAAAGTCATCGAGAAGGCGATCATGAGCTCGGACCTCGGACTGAACCCGGCGACGGCTGGAACGCTTATTCGTGTGCCGCTCCCCGCGCTGACTGAAGAGCGGCGCAAGGACATGATTCGCATCGTGCGCAACGAGGCGGAAGGCGGACGGGTCGCGATACGCAACATTCGCCGCGACGCCATGCATGACGTCAAAGAACTGCTCAAGGAAAAAATGATCGGCAAAGACGAAGAACATCGTGCTGAGGGGGACATCCAGGCGGTCACCGACAAGTACATCGCCGAGATCGACGAGGTGCTCGGCGCCAAAGAAGCGGAGCTCATGGAGATCTGACGGTTTCTCCGTTACTTCTGCCTGTGTCTGCCCAGCCAAACAATATTCCCACACACGTTGCTGTCATCATGGATGGCAACGGGCGCTGGGCGCGCAGGCAAGGCAAGGCACGTCATACCGGCCATCGAGCGGGCGTCAAATCGGTCAGGGCGACGGTCGAGGCGGCCGCGGAACGAGGGGTCGGCTACCTGACCCTGTTCGCGTTCAGTAGCGAGAACTGGCGGCGCCCGGAAGAAGAGGTCAGCAGCCTGATGAGCCTGTTTGTCGAAGCGTTGCGACGAGAAGTGACCGAGCTGCATCGTAATAATGTAAGGCTGCGGTTTGTTGGGGCGCTCGAACAGCTGAGCGACGGACTGCAGAAGAAAATGGCCGAGGCTGAGAAGAAGACCGCCGGCAATACGGGGCTGTTCCTCCATGTTGCGGTGGCATTTGGCGGTCGCTGGGACATCGTGAAGGCCGCCCAGTCGCTGGCGCGCAGGTCGGCGGCCGGCGAATTGAATGCGAGCGACATCGACGAAGAAATGCTTGCGGACGAACTGCAGCTGGCCGGCATACCCGATCCGGATCTGCTGATTCGCACCGGTGGCGAGCAGCGTATCAGCAATTTTCTGTTGTGGAATCTTGCGTACGCGGAACTCTGGTTTACAGATGTCCTGTGGCCGGATTTTGATAAGACCGAGTTCGACAGGGCGCTCACGTATTTTGCGAGCAAACAACGACGGTACGGCCATACAGGCGACCAGGTAGAGGCGGCAGAATGCTAAGAGCGAGAGTAGTTACTTCGGTCATTTCGCTGGTTCTGATCGCTGTTGTGCTGTTGGCGCTGCCGCTTCAGGTTGCCGAGTGGCTTATCGGTCTGCTGCTGGTTATCGGCGCCTGGGAGTGGTCCGGATTCCTGGGTCTGTCCTCATCCGTCAAGAAAGCGGTGTATACGGCCATCGTCGCGGCCTGCCTCGCCCTTGTGGTTTTTGTCATTCCGGAAAAGACGCCGCTGATTCTGCAGATCGCCAGTGTGTGGTGGTTTGTCGCGTTTCTCTGGAACCTGCGCTTTCCGACGGCGATCCCGATGCCGGTGCGCTGGATTTGCGGCCTGCTGGTCCTGGTGCCCCTCTACGCGGCGTTGGTCCTGCTGATTCGTCTCGGTGTTGAGTACCTTGTATTTACCATGCTGATTGTCTGGGCTGCCGATGCCGGGGCCTATTTCGCGGGCAAGAAATTCGGTCGGGTCAAGCTGGCGCCGGCCATTAGCCCGGGCAAGACATGGGAAGGCGTTATCGGTGGGTTGCTGCTTGTCGGCCTACTGGCTGTTGTGACCGCGCTGTCGCGCAACCTGGACATCGCCGTATTTCTGCCATTCTGCCTGGGCGTCGCGGCCATCTCGGTGGTCGGTGACCTGACCGTCAGCATGTTCAAGCGTACGGCCGGCGTTAAGGACAGCGGCACGCTGTTTCCGGGGCACGGGGGTGTGCTCGATCGTATCGATTCCGTCGCCGCGGCTGCGCCGGTGTTTGCGCTTGGCCTCGGCTGGCTGGGGCTCGCATAGTGTGCGGTTCAGGAACGGTTCATCCTGTTCGGGCTAGGGTGGTCTGTGATGCTGCGGGAACTGCGGCTTCCGGCGCCGGTCAACTAGGGAAGATTGCAGTTTATGGGTAGTGCACTGATAAACCTCCTTTCATTCATCGTCGCGATCAGCATTCTGGTCGCGGTGCACGAATTTGGGCATTACATTGTCGGCCGCTGGGCCGGCATGAAGGTGTTGCGCTTTTCTATAGGCTTCGGCAAACCCATCTGGTCCCGTCGCTACGGCCGGGATGACACCGAGTATTGCATCGCGTCGATTCCGCTCGGTGGGTACGTGCGGTTTCTCGACAGCCGCGAAGGAAGCATCGATCCTGCCGATGAGGGGCGCGCGTTCGACCAGCGCCCGATTCCGTCGCGCATAGCCGTATTGCTGGCAGGTCCGGCCTTCAATTTCCTGTTTGCGATCATCGCGTTCTGGTTCCTGTTTATGGACGGGGTGCCTGCACTGCGACCCACGATCGGTGAGGTCGCGCCCGACTCCTACGCCGCAGCGGCCGGTCTGCGCGAGGGCGAGCAGATAGTGCGGGTCGGGGACACGGACGTGCTTGCCTGGGATAGCGCGCTGATCGGCATCCTCGACAAGCTTGTGTCCGAGAACCGTATTCCACTGACACTTGAAGATACGGATGGCTCACGGCGCCAGGCGGTCCTCGAGATTCCAGAAGATGCAGCGGCAGGCCTGACTGAGCCGGGTGTGCTGTTTACCGGGCTGGGTTTCAAACCAGGTCCGGCGCCTGTGATCATCGGCAATCTGCAGGAAGGCGGCGCGGCGCTTGCAGCCGGATTGCAGGAGGGCGACCGTATCGTCGCGGTTGATGACGTGGAAATCGCGCACTTCGGGCAACTGATCGATGTGGTCAAACCGCTGGCCGGCGAACGGGTGGTGATCCACTACGTGCGCGACCAGACCCGGCGATCAGCCTTTGCGACGCTGGGCGAACGCACGGTGAACGGTGAGACGACCGGATTCCTGGGTGTTGGCTACATGATCGACAACATCGGGCCCGCGAAGTCATTCGGTTCGGCGATCGAACAGACCTGGGCCAAATCTGTCTTCACGTTACAGATGCTGGGCCGGATGTTGACAGGCGACGTTTCGATCAAGAATATCAGTGGCCCGATCAATATTGCCCAGTTTGCGGGCGAGTCAGCGGAGCGCGGGGCGCGTTCTTTCGTTGATTTTCTCATTCTCATCAGTATCAGTCTCGGCATCCTCAACCTGCTGCCGATTCCGGTCCTGGATGGCGGGCAGATCGTGTACCAGGTTGCGGAATGGGTAAAAGGCAGCCCGCTGACTGATCGGGCGCAGATTATCGGGCAGCAAGTTGGCATACTTGCGCTGCTCCTGTTGATGAGCTTTGCGTTTTACAACGATATAGCGAGAATCCTGGGCTGACCGGGACGGACGGAAATACTTTGCAGATGAGACACACATTCTTCGCTTTGCTGGCCTTGTTGCCATTGGCATCGATGGCCGCGGACGATTTCGTCGTCAAGGATATGCGCGTCGAAGGGTTGCAGCGTATTTCAGAAGGTACGGTGTTCAACTACCTGCCGATCAATATTGGTGACACGGTCGACGGCATTCGCATTGGCGAGGCGATTCGTGCGCTGTATGGCCAGGACCTTTTTGACGATATCGAGATGCGTCGCGATGGCGACACGTTGCTCATCGTTGTGAAAGAACGTCCGTCGATCGAAAGTTTCACGGTCGATGGCAACAAGGACATCAAGACCGAAGACCTGATGGAATCGCTGCGCGGCGTCGGTCTCGCACGCGGTCGCACATTCGATCGCTCGGTTCTTGATAATGTCGAGATGTTCCTGCGAGAGCAGTATTACGATCGTGGTAAATACGGCGTCAACATCGATACGACCATCCAGGATCGTCCGAATAACACAGTGCGAA